>JACCDN010898256.1_pt1 | contig 15593 bp, 12 predicted proteins | sample 7441691 | NCBI WGS metagenome assembly JACCDN01 (sample SAMN15323439, study PRJNA562643) | freshwater metagenome | isolation source: river surface water | place: USA:Blue River Watershed | collected 2017-08-16
GCGGTTCAAATCGCAGAAAAAAGACCAAAAAAATCCAAGAAAATTGAACGAAAAATTTACAAGAATCTTAAATCAGATTTTTGTAGGGAAAAATTTCTAGAAAGTTGGATTTGCGACGGGCTCATAATAGATTTACGCCAACCATCTAGCGCTTAAATTCTTAAACTAAATTCAAATATTCACATGAACAATAAAATGAAATTACTCACCACCACAGTAATTTTAGCATCAATGATGGCTCCAAATTCTTATGCAGCTACCAGCCTTACAAGTGGCGTTACATATGGACCCAATGATAATGCAAGTGGATATGAATATTCGGGCATTGACGATGCATCTATCACATTTACTGCATCTGGAGAAGAAGAGGGTGCTGGCTATTTCAACATTGGTAATAGCGAAAATGCATCTCTTGCCAATTTGGGCAGCGGAGATCTTACGGTAAATACAACTAATGGTGCTCTTGATATATATAACAGCGGAATTGTTTTTGAGAACAATATTTTAGAAACTGGCGGTGATATTATTTTTAACGCCAATGGCTCAAGTTTGGAATTTAGAGGTGAAATGGATGGGGTGGCAATTAATGTCGATGGCAATTCTGCAATTAAGTTTTCAGGTAGTGACAAAACATATAATTCAAGCATCTCAATTGGCGAGTCTTCTGTATCTAGAATCTCATTTGATGGCGCGGGGCTGAATTATTCTGGAAATATAACGGCGGCAGCTGGTTCTGAAATTAATTTAGAGCTGGGTAATTTTGGTGAAGTTGTTAGTAACGTTGAATTTTCCGGAGCTGCAACTCTTGCAAGTGGTAACGATCTATTACTTTCGCTATATGGCGACAGCACAACAATATCTGGTGATGTGAATTTTGGGGGCGGAGATGATGCTTTTATTATTGCTGATTCATCCACAACCTTGTCAGGAGCTCTAACAAATTTAGAGAACGTGCTGATTGAAAATGGATCTCTCATTGTTACAGATGGGGGATCGTTGACGGGCGACGTATCTTCCTCTGGCTACGGCAGTCTTGAGTATCAATCTAGCGCGGATTCTACTTTTAATATAAATGGCGCAGTTGACGATGTGAGTTTATATATTTCTGGAGCAACCGTTAACACCAATGGCAATATTTTGGGCGGCGAAACTGGAGTTAAAACATTATTAATATCCGAAGGTGGTAAACTTAATGTTCAAGACGATGTTTTTATTTACGGCTCAGATGAATATGACGGCAATGTTTTTCTTGGAAGCAGTGGCGATGCTAATCCTTCGGTAATTCAAATTGGCTCTGATGCCGTCTTTTCTGCTGCAAATCTTTACTCAGATAGTTCGACATTAATTGTAGATATAGCTGGTCCAAGCAGTTCAGGATTGTTGGTTTTAAATGAGGGTAATATCGATTTAAGAGACCTAACCATAGAAGCAAATATCACGGGGTCGGATAGTTTATTTACAAATGGCAATCAAATTAAGGTGTCGCAAGGGGTTGGGGCATTGATCGGCACCGATGGCAACGAAGGTCAATCTTCAACCGCCATAACTGAGAATTCGGTTTTGTTTTCAATTAACATGATGGATGGCGGAAAGCTAAGTAATCCATTAAGCGCAAGTGATCTATATCTGGTATTTGAAAGAGAGAGCACAATTAAAGAGGTTGCCAGCTCAACAAATAATAGAAATGTCGGAGCAGTTTTTGATTCTTTATCTGGCACCTCAAATGAAGAACTTGGCAACATTATTTCTAACTTAAACGCCGCGTCTCAAGCGGAGTTAGATAAAATTCTAGAATCCACCACTGCAGATATTAGTGGTGGAGCCGTGACCGGATCTCAAAACTTTGTAAATAACACTTTAGATATCACTCACGAACAAATTGACCTCGCAATGAATTCTCGCTCAGGAGTTGCGTCGGGGGGTGCCTATAATAAAATAAGAACTTGGGTGCAAACCTTTGCTCAAGATGTTTCGCAAGGAATCAGAAAAGGCATTTCGGGTTATGACTCAAAAACATTTGGCTTAGCTCTTGGGGCTGATTCAAAAGAAATTGTCGAAGATGTTTTAGTTGGTGCGGCGTTTAGTTATGGCAATACCGATGTAGATTCTAGAAATGCCAATAAAAATAAAACTGACATTGAGAGCTACCAACTAACGCTTTACGGAAACAAAGATTTGCCTCACAGCTTTTTCTTAAAAGCAATGACTGCATATACTTATAATTCCGTTGATACAGCTCGTTATAATGTTGGTGGATTGGGCTTGACCGCAAAAGGCAAATATAATTCTGAAATTTACACAGCCAGAACTGATATTGGGAAAGATCTAAAATATAATAATATGCGCCTAACCCCAAGCTTCATGACTCATTATAGCCAATATAATGCTGAAAATTATACTGAAAAAGGAGTTGGCGGAGCAAACCTTGCTGTAAATCAAAAATCATTACAGATTCTCGAGTTTGGCGCAAATATTGAAGCCGGATGGGATCTTAAGTTTAATAATCACGTCATTAAGCCAGAAGTTAGAGTTGGCTACCGATATGACGTGATTGGCAACAATTTAAAAACCAACTCATCATTTGTTGGTGGCGGTACAAGCTTCCAAACACTAGGCGCCAAACCAGTGCAGGGCACGACAACGGTAGGTGGCGGTATAGTTTATGAAGCTAACGAAAGTTACGAATTGTCAGCCAATTTCGAACATGAATACAAAAAAAGTTATAGCAGCAACTCTGGATTCATAAGAATTTCTTACAAATTCTAAGAGAGAAATTTATCGCATCAGCGGCGACTAACATTGTCTAATCTTTTGAACAAGAGGGTTGAGTTTGTAAAAGACTCGACCACTTGTTTTTCCAGCCATTGAAGTGACTTGCCTTGTCAACGGAGATAATTTTCACACAAGATTTTTTTGATAATTTATCTGCGTAAGATTTGGAAATTATTGGTAAAATAATTTTATCATCATTGCCAATGAAGTGAATTTGAGGAATATCGGCAAGGTTTTGCAAAATCTCTGAATCGTCAAAAGATTGATCTAGTGGCGTCACTTTATGAGTTTCGCAGAATTTTTTGTGATCCAAATTTCCGGCAATTGTTCTTAGGTTTAGGGTATTTTTATTTTTCGTAGCTACATATTTAGCAATCTCGGCGCCCCCAGAATAGCCAATCAGCTCTAAATCAAAATCGCCGAATTTTCGCACAACCTCATCTACCGCATCTAAAATTTCTTTAGCAAAGCGAGCATTAGTCCAATATTTTTCCTGACAATTTGTGTCATCAACAAACTGACAAGGTCGCGCGATGTAAACTATATTTTCCGCTGGGTCTTCAAGCAGCAAGTTGACTAAGAAATATGAGGTGGGAGTTGGGTTTGAAGAGGCTAAGTTGCGATTGATAAATGCCTTGCCATCGCCTTCAAAATAAATTCTTAAAGTTTTTCTAGTGGCTGATTTTGATGGAGAAATTTTTTGTAGCGTAAAAATTTTAAACTTTTTGGTCTGATAAGTTTTGGTTTCAAAACCATTTTCTAGTCCAATTTTACTTGTTTTGGCAGATATCTTTAAATGATTTGGGGCGCAAGATCCGATGACTACAAATAAGAAAATGGTAAGAAATTTCATGCCTAATATTTAAAGCTTTTGTAGGTATGGCGAGAGGAGAGTAATTGATAATGGAGCTGTAGCGTGGTTTAAGAACTAACCTTAGAGCGAAATAAAACGGCAGTTATAAAAATCAGCCCAAAACAAAAAATAAAATTCCAGGCAGCCATTGAAAGCCCAAACAAAAAGAAGGTTGGTTGATCGCACCTTGCGGCTTTTGTTTGCGCCAGAGCTGCTTCTAATTCAGATAAGTCAGTAATTTCATTTAAATTATTAGTTGACGAACAGGTTGTGGGTCCTGCAAATATTTTTTGTTCCACTCCAACGTGATAAAAAGCGATTGCGCAGTTGATTGCCAGGGCAAAAACACAAAGCGCTAAGGCGATTTTTTTTGAGTTGTTGGATTTAAAAAATGCCAAACAAAGCGCGACAATTGCAATGATTGCAAAAAATGGCTGGCGTTGATAAAGGCACAAAACGCAAGGCTCGTGACCAAAAACAAATTGCGAAATGTAAGCAAAAACAAGAGCAAAAATTGAAGAAGTGATTAGAAAAATTAACGCAGTTTTTTTATCCATTTTTCTTTAAGATTTTTTTTGCAAGATCTTTGCGAAGCTCAACAGCTGGTTGGTCAAAAGGATTTATTTTTTGAACGTAAGAAACCAAAATAGTTTCCAAAAACATCTGCATCATTAAGCCGCCCAAAACTTCTTCGTTAAGTTTTTCAATTTTAAAAATACGAATCGGCAATTTCTTTTTGTTTAAAACTTCAATAGTTGTGTTTTGCTCAACTTCTACGATTTCGCTAAGATTTTTTCCGCCAAATAATGTTGGACAAAGATCTAAATCTTTAATGGCGAAGTCTTGAGGATGTTCTTTTTGAGTGATGAAGGTAAAAAACTTATTTTTTGGACCGTCAAGATAAAGCTGCAATTGACTGTGTTGGTCAACCGTTCCCATTGAGTTTATTGGCGTAGAGCCGAAGCCATTTTTCCCCAAAGATTCTGCCCAGAGTTGGCGATACCAGTCGGTAAAATTTTTAAGATTGTCGATGTAAGGCATTACAACATTGCTAGAGAAACCTTTGTGAAAAAGGTCTAACTGAATTGCGCAAGAATTTGCAATGCGGTCGCTTTTTAGAAAATCTGCAACAGTTTTTTGAGCGCCGCTACGAATTTTTTTAGCATCAAGTCCTGCAATCAAAGAAGGCAACATGCCAACAATTGAGAAGCAAGAATATCTGCCGCCAATTTTATTGGGATGGTTGGCAATTTCAGCGCCAATTTTTTTAGCAATTTTGGCAACTGAATTTGTTTCTGATTCGGTAACAAATAAAAATTGTTTAGCGAAATCTTTAATTTTTAATTTTTTGAGCTTCTCAATAATTATTAAAGTTTGGCAAATGGTTTCAATGGTTTCTCCAGATTTGCTAATCACCAAAAAGAAAGTGTTTTTGAAATCAATATTTTCGAGACAATTTTGAATTGTTGCTGGGTCGATTGATTCTAAAAATTCTAATTTAGTTTGATATTTTAAGGCGGTTAGAGTTTTGCCTCCAAGGCTTGAACCGCCAACTCCTAAAACAAGAATTTTTTTGTAAACGGAAGTTTTTTTAGATAATTTTTCAAAAGATTTTAGATCTTTTAGGTCGAATATCGCATCAATTGAGGCGATGGATTTTTTCTTTATTTCGTCGCGCAAAATTTTGGTGAATTTGGAGCAGTCGCTTTGAATTTTTTTAGATACTTCTTTTGTGGAAATATTTTTAAACTGCTCTGAATAAAGGGCTTTAGTCATTCTAAAATTTTTTAAATTGCGGGTAATCTTTTTTAGATTCTGAGTATTTTAAAGTGAAGAGCTTGTAATATTGAAAATTAATATTTAAGTTCGCCGCTCCTTTCTTCTGGCTGGGTAGCAAAGTGGTAATGCAAGAGCCTGCAAAGCTTTTATCCGTCGGTTCGATTCCGACCCCGGCCTCCAACTTTCTAGACACTGTTAGTTAATCAAAATTACTTTTTTCTTTCGCTAATTCTTGGAGATCTCAAGTAAAGTGGATCTAAATTTTTAGAACTCTTCCCGCTTTCTTTGAATTTTTCGCAAGCTAAAAGCGCAACAAAACCCGCCTCAATCTCGTCAGCAGTTTTCGACATCTCAAATTGTAAATTTTCTGTTTTTAAAATTTCGGCAGCGATGTTTTTGCCAGATCCGCAAAGAAAGAAATTTTCTTTAGGTAAGATTTGCGCAAGATCCTCAAGCTTTGATAATTCTGGCTCTGAGCCGTTGTAGCTGTAAAAAAAATCATCAGCTTTCGCGTCAATTAAAACAAAAATCTTTTCTGATTTTTGGCGATATTTATGGGCAATCGCTTCGCAAGAATTCACTAAAATCAATGGCAAATTAGTGGCTAGTTTAATTGTGCGAGCAGTCGTTAAGCCAATTCTGGTGCCGGTGAAGCTGCCTGGTCCATTAGTTGCAGCAATTAAATCTAAATCGCGGTAATTGATTTTATTAATCTTAAGAAGTTTTTCAATTTCAGGAATTAATAACTCTGACTGTCTGCCGTTTTCAGCAATGATGTTTTGGTAGATGATTTTGTTGCTAGAAGCTAAAGCTAGAGAAAAGCCAGAAAAGTTAGTGTCAAAAGCCAAGGTTAGCATTAGTTGATAGATGCTTTGATGTCTGGAATGTCGAGAGAAAAAGTTGGAATTTTGACATTAAAAATTTCGCCACCGGCTTTTTGCATTTGATAGTGTCCCATCATAATTCCAGAGCCGTAGCGCAAATGAGTGCCGCTACTATATTGATAAAATGATCCAGCTTCTATTGTTGGTTTTTCTCCAACTACGCCTTCGCCCCTAACTTCTTGAGTGATGCCTTTTTCGTCAATAATGCGCCAATAGCGGTTTATTAATCTTACTGCTTCGCTGCCGTGATTTTCGATTCTGACGTGGTAAGCCCAAATAAAAATATCTCCAGCGGGACTGGTTTTGCTGTCAATAAATTCTGGCCAGACGCTGATCTGAATATTATCGGTGGTTTCACTGTAAGGCTTGTTGATAATTGCGCCTTGTGAAAAATCGATAATACCTTCGCTTAGGAATTTGTTAGATTTAGAAAGTTGGGTCATGTGAATTAATTTTAATTCATTCGGTCTGTTAAATCTATAACGCGCATTAGCTCTTTTAGGTCGGTAATGCCAGCAATAACTTTCTCAAGCCCGTCCTCCACCATCGGCACGAAACCATTTTTTAAAGCCATTTCTAAAAGTTGTTTGCGATTGGCGTTTGTTGCAACCAGCTCATCAAGTTCGCGATCGAAAGGTAGAACTTCAGCAATTACCACGCGACCCTTGTAACCGCCGCGGCATTTCTCGCAACCGACGGCTTTGAAAATTTTATTTATGTTTGAATATTTTGGACCCATAAGCCTTTTTTCTTGTGCATCGAGAGGTTGCTCTTTTTTACAATGCGGACAAAGTCTTCTGGCTAAGCGTTGAGCGGCTACGCAAATCATCGATCCAGCCATTAAATAATTTGGCACGCCCATATTCATTAAACGCGGAATTGCGCCAAGAGCATCGTTGGTGTGTAAAGACGTGTAAACTTGGTGACCAGTCATCGCAGCTTGTAAAGCGGTAATCGCGGTGTCTTTGTCACGCACCTCGCCAATTAGAATTACGTCAGGATCTTGACGTAATAAGGCTTTAATTCCCGAGGCAAAATCCATACCAACATCTGTTCTAATGTTGGACTGACGAATTAGAGGAATGCGATATTCTACAGGATCCTCGAGCGTCATGATGTTTTTATCAATCGAGTTGATGTAGCTTAAAACTGTGTAAAGAGTTGTGGTTTTTCCTGAGCCGGTAGGTCCAGTTAATACAATAACTCCTTCGGGGCGTTGCACGAGCTTCTTAATCATGTTCATGTTATGCTCAGAGAAGCCGAGTTTTTCTAAAGATAAAATAGATTGCTTCTCGTCCAAAATACGCATCACGATGTTTTCGCTGTGAATTGTTGGTTGGGTTGAAACGCGAAAGTCAATTTTTCTTCCTAAAATTTCTGAGTTAATACGACCATCTTGCGGCTTACGACTTTCAGCAATGTTCATGCCAGACATGATTTTAATACGCACTGAAGTTGCTGGCCAATAATCTTTGTGAATTGAGCGAATTTGAACCATCTTTCCGTCAATGCGATAACGAATACGCAAGAAAAGATTTTCTGGCTCAAAGTGCAAATCTGATGCGCCACGGTGTACTGCGTCAGTTAAAATTGCGTCAACTAAGCGCACCATCGGACTTTTATAGTCTCCGCGCAGTTGAGTTTCGTCGTTTATTTTAGCTGTTCCGACTGATTCAATTTCTTTCAAAATTCCCTCAATCGACATTTCGTAATCGTAATATTGGTCGATTGCGTGCAATATTTCCGCTTCAGGAACGTAAACTGGATTTAAGCGAAAATTAGGCGGAAAATATCTGCGAACTTGATCAATTGCAATGATGTCAAAAACGTCTGACATGCCGATTGTAATTGAGTCTGCGGTGTATGAAACTGGAATTAGTTTGTTGTGTGTGGCAAAATCTTTTGGAACTTTTTTAACTAATTTTGAGTCGATAATTGAAGATTTGATATCGAATTTTTTGATACCGGTTGATTCATTTAAAATCTCGCCCAAAGCACCTTCGGAAACGAAGCCCATTTCAACCAAAATAGCACCAAGAGTTTTGGCGTCTTTAAGGCGCGCTTGTTCTTTTAAAGCGATTGTTAATTGATCTTCAGAAATAACTTTTTTATCTAACAGGCGAGTGCCGATGTCTGTAGTATTCGCTGCAGTTGGCATAATTATTAGTTTTTTTGATTGTCTTTGATGGGGAAAGAATTTTTAAATATGTTTTCAATCCCTTCTTTGTCAAGAAACCAAAACCAAAAATTTTATCATGTCAGTAATTGTTCGTTTTGCCCCATCTCCAACTGGATATCTTCATATTGGCGGAGCGCGAACCGCTCTTTTTAATTATCTTTTTGCCAAAAGAAACTCGGGCAAATTTTTACTGAGAATCGAAGATACCGACAAGGAAAGATCTACCAAAGAAGCAATTGATGCAATTCTACAAGGTCTTGACTGGCTTGGATTAAAGCATGATGACAATTTTATTTTGCAGTCAAAAAATTTAAGCAGGCATAAAGAAGTCGCAGAAAAATTACTTGAAAAAAATCAGGCTTATTTGTGCTACACTTCTACTGAAGAGTTGGACGAAATGCGCAAAAATGCCGAAGAAAAAAAAGAAGTTTTTCGCTTTAAAAGTCCGTGGCGCGACAAAATTTTGTCGCAGGCTTCAAGTGTAAAACCAGTGATTCGAATCAAGGCGCCAATTGAAGGCGAAACAATAATTAAAGATTTAGTTCAGGGTGAAATTCGCGTAAAAAATTCTGAACTTGATGATTTGGTGATGCTGCGCGGTGATGGCACTCCAACCTACATGTTGGCAGTTGTAGTTGATGATTTTGACATGGAAATTACTCACATAATTCGTGGTGACGATCACTTAACAAACGCCTTCAGACAAAAAGTAATTTATGAAGCGATGGGTTGGAAAGTGCCAGAATTTGCGCATATTCCATTAATTCACGGACCTGACGGAGCCAAGCTTTCAAAGCGTCACGGCGCAACATCGGTAATTGATTACAAAACAATGGGATATTTACCAGAAGCGATGCGCAATTATTTGCTGCGCCTTGGTTGGTCGCACGGAGATTCTGAAATTATTTCTGATGCGCAGGCGGCAGAGTGGTTTGATTTAAATCATGTTGGAAAATCACCAGCGCGCTTTGATTTTACTAAGCTTGCCTCAGTTAACAAACATTACATCAAAGAAAAAAATGAAGCAGATTTATTAAAGTTGGTTGAGGAGTTTTTGTCAAAAAAACCAACAAAATCTGAAGAGGAAAAACTTTTAAGAGTTGTAAAATTCGCCAAAGAGCGCGCCAATATTTTAGGTGAATTGGCAAAAAGTTTAGAAATTTATCTCAACAATTTCTCTGCCGAATTTGACGAGGAAGGTAAAAAAATTATCGCTGAAAAAAAATCTTTAATTCTCGATTTACAAAAAGTTTTTGCTGATTTGCAGGAATGGAATCATGACGGAATTAAAAATTCTCTAAACGAATTTGCTGCCGCCAAAGCCATAAAAATCAAGGATTTCGGGCCGCTGCTTCGTATTATTCTAACTTTTTCCTCAGCTTCCGCTGGCGGAATTTTTGATGTGGTAGAAATTTTGGGAAAAGAAGAAGTCGAAAGAAGAATCGCTAATGCCCTTTAGGGTTGTAGAATAAGAAATAGATCTTCTCTTTTTTATTATCCGCCTCTTTCCAGTTTTTGTCATGCATCTTTTTGTCACGCATTATTTTCTGCTCTTTTCCACGCGTCGCTCTCCACTCTTTGTCACCCCGTCGAATGACGGGGTCTAGAGGGGTTTTTTAGACCCCGTCATTCGACGGGGTGACAAAGCGAGGCGCCAGATGAAAAAGCGAGATATTCTAGATTACAAAGCAAGAATTACGGATCTGGGTTGAAAAGACGGGATAAAAAATTAGAAAGCAAAGCGGTAACAGAAAGTTAGTAAAAACAAAAAATTCAGGCGCCAACATGAAGCTAAAAAACCAAAATCTTTTTCAAGAAAAAAATTTTATCGGCGGAAAGTTTATTGATTCTAAAACTCATATTGAAGTTTTGAATCCTTCAAACCAAGGCTTGGTTGGAAAGGTTCCTAATCTCGATATTTCAGATGTAAAAAGCGCAATTAATTTTGCAGAAGAGTCTTTTAAAAAATGGAAAAAATTAACCGGAAAAGAGCGCGCAAAAATCTTGCGTAATTGGTACGAATTAATTTTAGAAAATCAGGAAGATCTCGCGATAATTTTAACAACCGAGCAAGGAAAGCCTTTATCTGAAGCGCGCGGAGAAGTTTTGTACGGCGCAAATTTTGTTGAATGGTTTGCTGAAGAAGCAAAAAGAGTTCGCGGAGATGTAATTTTGGCGCCAAAAGAAAATCAAAAAATTATTACGCAATTTGAAGCAATTGGTGTTGTTGCAGCAATCACTCCGTGGAATTTTCCTTCAGCAATGATTACGCGCAAAGCCGCAGCAGCAATGGCGGCGGGATGTTCGGTTATTTTAAAACCATCTGAACTTACGCCATTTTCGGCACTAGCTTTGGCAGCTTTGGCAAAAGAAGCTGGAATTCCAGATGGTATATTCAATGTAATTACAGGAAATGCACAAAAAATTGGAGAAGAGTTTTGTAAAAATAAAGCCATTCGCAAAATTAGCTTTACCGGATCAACGCGAGTTGGAAAATTATTAAACCAACAGTGCGCCGATGATTTAAAGAGAGTTTCCTTAGAGCTTGGAGGATCGGCGCCATTCATTGTTTTTGCTGACGCTAATTTAGATAAAGCAATTTCTGGATTAATGCATGCCAAATTTAGAAATGGCGGACAAGCTTGCACTTGTGTAAATCGCATTTTTATTGAAGAAAAAATTCACGATGAATTTGTGAAAAAACTTTTAATCGAAGTACAAAAAATAAAAGTTGGCGATGGCTTTGAATGGCTTTCAAATATGGGTCCAATGATTTCTGATGTGGCGGTCAAAAAAGTTGAAAGCTTGGTTGAAGATGCAATAAAAAGCGGTGCAAAATGTGAAATTGGTGGCACAAGAATTAGCGGACAATTTTTTGCTCCAACTGTTTTAACTGCAGTAAAAAAAGAAATGTTAATTGCGCGGGAAGAAATTTTTGGCGCAGTTGCGGCGATTCAAAAATTCAGCAGCGAAGAAGAAGTGATCGCGCTCGCCAACAACACCGATTATGGATTGGGTTCTTATGTATATACTTGTGATAATGCTCGCATTTGGCGCATTTGCGACGCTTTAGAATTCGGAATGGTGGGAATTAACGAGCCATCTTTTGCTACTGAAGTTGCGCCTTTTGGTGGAATAAAACATTCTGGATTTGGCGTTGAGGGATCTCACCTAGGGATATTAGAATTTTGCAAAGTTAAAACTTTGCACTGGAGTTTCTAAATGATGAGTTCGAGGTTAAATTAAAATATCCTCAATAATCATCTGAACTTTTTCTACGCCCATCCAGCTGTTGATGTTTAAGGTTCCGACTAGATTTAGCGGTTTGGTAAATTTCGGATCTAATAAAATTTCTCCAAGTGGTGTGTTGGCGCTACGAAATGCCACAGCTTGAATTTGTCCGCTAAATCCAAGGGCAGATTTTGCAGAAAAAATTCCGCTAATATGTTCGCCGGTTTTACCAATTAAATTGGCTTTAATTTTTTGCACATCGCGTAAAACAAATTTTGGGCGCGGGTTTCCAACGCCGAATGGTTCAAGCTTTGCGAGCTCTTTTAGCAATTCGATATTTACCTGCGGCAAGTCAAGAGCAATGTCGTAATTAGCAATATTTTGCGCTGTAATTTCACTAACTTTCTCAGCTAAATTTTTACAAAAGAACTGGTGTAATTCCGCAATTTTTTCAGGCAAAACTGAAAAACCACCCGCCATTGCATGGCCGCCACCTTCAATTAATAAGTCAGCAAAACGGGCTTTTAAAATTTCACCACCAAAATCAATTCCAGAAATTGAGCGGCATGAAGCTTTTCCTTTCTTTCCTTCATCATCAATTGCAATCACTGCAACTGGTTTGTTGTAAAGATCTTTTAGGCGTGATGCGACAATTCCAATTACGCCTTGATGCCAATTTTTGGAGACGGCAAAAATTATCGGATCATTTTTGCTAAAGCCATTGGAGCCAGATTCTAAAGACTTCACCGCCTCATCTAAAACTTGAACTTCAATTTCTTTTCTTTGCTTGTTTAACTCTTCTAGCTGAGCGGCAATTGTTTTTGCTTCTTCTTCATCTTCGCTAGATAAAAGCCTTGCGCCTAAATCCGATTTTCCAACGCGCCCACCGGCATTGATTCGCGGACCAATCACAAAACCTAAATGATAAGCATTTGGCTCTTCATCAAGACCGGCGGCATCGCAAATTGCGCGTAGCCCTAAATTTTTTCGACTCTTTAGAACCTTTAAACCAGCCGACACAAAAGCACGATTTAAGCCACTTAGTGACATTACATCGCAAACAGTTCCAAGTGCAACTAGGTCAAGAAGATTTAAAAGATTAGGCTCTTTGCGTGATGCATAAAAATTTTCATCGCGCAATTTTTTATTCACTGCAACGGCAAATAAAAATGTCACGCCAGCGGCGCAGAGGTTTTTATGTGGAAATTTTTCGTCGAGTAAATTGGGGTTAATTACAGCGATAGATTGAGGTTTTTCAAGAACCCCAAGATGGTGATCGATAACGATAATGTCTAATCCAACGGCAGCCGCATCTTCAAGTGGCTTGAAAGCAACAGTTCCGCAATCAAGCGTAATTACTAAATCAGTACCGCTTTTTTTTAAGTTTAGCAGGGCTTGTGAATTTGGACCGTAGCCTTCTAGAACTCGATCAGGAATGTAAATATTTGCGTCAACTCCAACCTCGCGAAAGAAACGTTTTAACGTGGCGGCAGAAGTTGCGCCATCAACGTCGTAATCTGCAAAAATAGTGATTTTTTTCTTGGTGCGAATTGCAGAAATCACATGCTCAACAGCTTCATTCACGCCGCTTAATTCGAATGGATTTGGCAGTGCGGTTTTGATTTTTGGATCAAGAAAATTTTCAATTTCATCAAGCGCAATTTCGCGCTGCGAAAGTAATTTACTTAGTGACTCAGGTAATCCGAAGCGTTGATAAATTGCGGTTGCATGACGTTCATCAAAAGTTTTTTGATGCCATTTTAGACCAAGGATTGAAGTTTTGCTTTGATTCATGAGTTGCTATTTTAGCTGTTAAGTAAAGACACAGAAATATTAATTTTATAATTTTGCATCTTAAGGTCTTTACAGCCAATTTTTTATAAAAATTCTTCGCTGAAATTAAAAACACTATTTTATGCCAGCTTAAACTGCTATTAGTACTGGTTCTTATAGTGCTTCAAAACTCTAATCTGAGCAATTATGCAAAAGCAAGATTCTAAAGAAGAGCAAGATTCTAAAGAACTATTACTGAAATATGTTGAGTCTAATAATATTGCGGGAGTGGAGAGTTTGCTTAATGAAGATCCTAATCTTTCCAAAGCGACCTATAACGTTTTTGATGGCCAGAATAAATTAATTAGCGACGGTTCAATACTTTACCACGCGGCTAAAAAAGGAAATAAGGAAATGTGCCAATTGTTTCTAGATCATGGCGCTATTGCGACTGTTGGCAGATTAAACCCAGTTATTTTTGGTGCAGTTGAAAGTGCTGATAAAGAAATTGTTGAACTAATAGTTGAGAATGGTGCGTCCCCAGAGACCAGATCTGTTTCTCCGAGGGTTAAAGTTGCTGATTTTGCTAGGCAAAAAGGATTTGGAAAAATTGAGAGTTTTTTAGAAAGAAAAATTCAAGAAAGAAAAAATCCCGTTGAATTAGATGGGGTATCATGTACTTTCGATTATCTCTCGGACGAGGATTCTCCTCTACTAACTGCCTCTGGAAGGCCAAGCACCACCCCTACAAAAACAGGTCTTTCGGCTTCTGAGAGGGTGTGGAATTTTCTCCGTGGAAGTCGCAATGATCAGCAACTTTAATTAATAAAAAAATGCTAAAATCAAAAATCTCACCAGAAGAAATAACAATAAATAGTTTGGTAGAAAAACTTTTTAATGAAGATTTGTCGGGTTTTTTGTCTGATTTAGACCAGGTTCAAATTGGTTCTTTGGATGCTAAAGAAGATGATAGTGTGGATATAGGAATAGTGTTATCAAATCAACTTCCTGATGAGGCATCAAAACTGTCGTTAGACCAAAGAAGGGACTTTCTTTCAAAGATCAAAATAGATTCAGAAAATCTGAACCATTATAATGTTCTTATTGGTCTTATAAACCCAGCAAGAGATGTTGAGATGATGAAATATGTTTTGGAAGCTGGTTTTGATCCAGGATCAAGTGATGGGTCGCAAGATGTTTTGGAAATAGCTGTTCAACAATGTCAGATTTCTTCAAAATCAACGAAAGAAGGTTTTTTTAGTAATTCTAGAGCGGGTGGCAATGTCGAAAAAGATCTAGAATTGATTAAGCTGATGATGCGCACAGGGAAAATAGCAGGCTTTTTTGGAAAAGAAGGTAGAAGAGAAGCTGATAGAATTGATGAGATTCAAGAGACTGGTAAACTTCCGAGTGATTGGGGTTTGGCGGGGGCAAACTTGGTTAGAGTAGAGAATGGTAAAATTGTCAGAACTTACAATGGGGATGAAAGATTAATATCTTTTGATGCAGAAAATAATATTGATGTAGCAAGAGCTTATGTGAGTCATCTATATTACAATGCCAGAGAGATTAAATCTGAGATAGATTCTCAAGAAGTAAAAATAGATTCTGAGGAAGTTTATCAAGAGCAGCCATCTTCATCAACGCTCTCTACAATTTGCGCCGCTCTTTCCAACTGCTTTGGAAGATCTGGAAGAGGTTAATCCAAAACAGTTGTTAAGTTTTTCCTCAAAAATCCTTCGTTACTACAATCAATAGATTTGTGGTTTGCTATAGGTTAAATTTTATCGTAAGAAATTTTCTCCTTTTTAGCTCCGGGTTGAGTGACGGCGCCGAATCTTGCTGAGCCTACGGTTTGTGCATATTTCCACAAAGTTCCAGATTGATAATCGTTTTCTCTAGGTTTCCAAGCTGCTCTGCGAGTGGCAATTTCGGCGTCAGATAAGGCAACATTAATTGTGCCTTTGATGGCATCGATTGTGATTTGATCGCCGTCTTTCAAAAGTGCGATCATGCCGCCAACCGCAGCTTCAGGGCTTACGTGACCAATGCAAAATCCGCGAGTTCCGCCGGAAAATCTGCCGTCGGTAATTAAGGCAACTTTGCTGCCCATTCCTTGTCC
>JACCDN010110619.1_pt1 | contig 15580 bp, 6 predicted proteins | sample 7441691 | NCBI WGS metagenome assembly JACCDN01 (sample SAMN15323439, study PRJNA562643) | freshwater metagenome | isolation source: river surface water | place: USA:Blue River Watershed | collected 2017-08-16
ACCGAAGGTGCAGAGCGAGCTGAAGTCTTAGATGAACTCAGCCACATTGCATACAACCGAGATAACTACATCGAGTGCCTTCAACTAGTAGATACATCAATTGAAATCTACTTCCAACACGGTGGCCTTGATTGTTACCTCAAAGAGTTGATTCATCTCTATCAAGGCAGAGCCCACTGTTACGAAAACCTCAAGCGTTTTGCAGAAGCAGCACATACTCACGAAGAGTTAGCAAAGATGAAATACCTCGAAAACGATTTCGAAAACCAAGCTGAAGAACTACGTGCGGCAGGGCGTGCGTGGTACCGGATTGAACACTGGCGCAAGTCACTCGACAATCACCTAGCCGCAAAGGCAGTCATTGATCCAGATACAACTCCATTAACAATGGGAATTGATTTACTCAACATTGGAATGGCGTTAGCGAAGCTTAAGAACCATCAAGACGCAATTGAGAATTACTTAAGCGCTCGCTCCCTCTGTAAAGAGGCTAAGAACCCGGAATTTGTTAACTGGTGCGATAACTACCTCGCACTGTCCTATATAGCCCTTAATAACGGCTTAGAAGCAAAATTCCACGCACAGCATTACTTCAACTACACCAAAGTAGCTGAAGATATCGGAATGGAAGGCTACGCCCGCTATCGATTAGGTATGGCGCACCTACTCTGTGAAGAGTATGAAGATGCAGAAACGCATCTCACCCGTTCGCTTCAGATCCTGACTCTTGAAGAGGACAAAGACTGGGAAGATATCGTCGCGGTAAACAAGGAGCTCGCTAAAGTCCTAGTAGCCCTAGATCGCCAGGAAGAAGCCCAGACTCGTCTTGATCGCATCAAGTCCATCGAAGACACACTCGCCGCATGAACAAGGCGCGTTACATCTTCGCAGCAAGTGCGGTAACCCTTTCTGCCGCACTTGCTGCAAGCTACATCTAAACTAATTCTCGCTAGATCAGAGGAGGTACGAAATGGCTTCATCATCTTTTCGTGAGCTCCTGCAATGGCAAAATCACCTTGAAAAAACTTATGCTTCGCTTGAAGCAAATAGAAATCACAAAAAAGGCAAACCCTTCTTTGTGCTTGAGCACGGGCTCGATGAAATAGATTTGACAGAAGTGTGTAATCTCGTTATCGATCATGGAAACTATGATCTTTCATTTGAAGATATTGAATTACCATTTGTGGTTTTTGCAACTGAAATTGGATTCAATTACGAAAACGCTAGACATAAGAATGTAGATGACACTTCAAATTATTGGCCTATGTTTGACTTAAAAATACCTGGATGGCGTACGGGCAAGAACACAAGCTTTTTCAGATATGTCTTTAGTGAATACCTCACAGCGCGTTATAAGAATATCTACATCCCAGATGGTTATTGGTTTGAAAAATTCCCGAACATTTCTTGGCCTGTTTACCAAGCAATTTTGTGTAAGGATGCCCGTCAAGACCTCATTAGATTGATGCGAAAAATCAATAGTGAGTATGACTTGGGCTCCATCACCAGTCCGCTTCAGTTGGGTGAACTATTAGGTGCAGAAATCACTCGATTGATAGAACAAAACGAGAGTTTGCGTTTAGACCAATTTCAAGATCAACATCGGTTACTAGGTGAAATTGCGTACTCGATAGTCAAACCCGAAAATGACCTACAGGTGGATTTTCTCTCTTCCTACGCCTTGGGAAGAATTAAAGAATCACTTCCGAAGGAATTGCTCGAGGTCGTAGACTCTATTCGAGCCAATATCTCAAGAACAGTTTCGCATCGTCAAAGTTCGAGAAGCAACAGTGCAAATACTCGAAACAGCTACCAAGGCAGCTCTTCAAACCGACTTTCAGGTGAAATTAAAATCGATGGAGATAAGACTTCTGGGCAATGGCAGATCAATATGCACATCCCAAGACTTAGAATTTTTGAATCGGTTGCTTCGAATCTTAGAGAGCTCCTTCATGATTATATTCAGGTAAAGAATCAATCCAAGGGGAGAATCCCCCCGAAGACTCTCTTGTACCGTGATACTTCTATACCAATTGATAATTGGCCCTTAGACCCACATTTGGGGATGTTCGAGAGCCAAAACTTTCCTTCTTCGGTCACCCAGGCAATTAGAGGTGATTGGAAGATGTTTTCTTCAGATGACCTTCTCTTCAAAATTGATGAATTACATGCCAATCTACAAAGACATTTTGAAATTCAGTTAGATCAGAAATATCTTTACATCCGAAAGGACCCAATTCATCATGTTGTTGCTAGCATTTTTAGGAAGGTTTCGACTTCTCTAGGAGATAATTACTATGCCTACGAGTTTTGTATCACTGAAAAGAATTTTGATGAGGCTCTTTCCTGCATTCAAAGCGCTGATCTTGTCTATCGCCCAACAATAAGTATTTTTCCTGTTGGAGAAATTCCCTACATTTATGAGAAAGATCTTTCTTGTAAGTATTCTGTTAATCAGCGAGCAGTATTCAGAATCGAATCTGCAGGTAATTCTCTTACAGTCTCCTTATCCGAAGAAGGTTCAGAAGAAATTCAGTCGATACAGGTAAAACGAGGTGATTTGATTGAACTTCAACCGAGTGCTCCTGGTAGTTATTGGATTAGGGTAGAAACGGTACTTGGCGACGAAGGATTTAGAACTTTGTGGGAAACAGAAATAATCGCTTCTCTTCGCGTTGACTTTTTGACTCCTGCTGAATTGTCTGAGATTAGTGGACAACAAATTCTCATGATGTCATCCGTGGCCAACCCATCTATTGAACAAATTATGTCTCGGGAAGTCGAAGTTTCATTCAATGGTTTGGCTGGACTTCAGGCTCAAATTACATTGGAAGCGATGGATGCGGAAGGTGAATCCTATCCAATTAATGATCTCGGAAAAATTAGAATTCCGCTTGCACCCGAATACGTTGAAGCGCAGTTCAAAAATCTCGCCAATCAGATAGGAGAGCAGTCATTTGATGATGTGTCCTCAATTTGGTGGCACATGCATGTTGATGGGATACCGGTATATTCGCGCGAATTTTTCTCTTCAAGGAAGAAAATTCGTTGGCAAAAGAGTAAACAAAAAGATAATTTTGCGAAACTAATTGCGAAAGGAATTGAGCCAAGTAGCTTCAAGGTGTTTGGTGCGAGTTTTGATCAACCAACGGCACTTAAAACTTTTGATAGCGAAAATGTGGTGCGGAATGGCTTGGCACATGAAGATTTAATGATGTTATTGCCAGCAGAACAAGTTGACCAATGGCCTCCGCCAGTACTAATGGATCAGCAAGAGATCGAGGAAACAAATAAGTGCACTCTAGATAAGGCCATGCTTACAATATTTAAGAATACAGAGTTAGTTGAACCTGCAATAAGTGGACTCGAGTATCACGGTTTAACTCGAGAAGGTTTCAGTAATTTATTGCTTATGCTTCAACTCTTGTACTCTGAGAATAAGAATAAGCAATCTCATTTAACGGAATTTATGACTGGGAATTTCCTAGACCGTCTTAGTGCTGAATTATCCATTGAAATGATTGGGCCAAAGTGGGTAGAAGTTGAACAGAGCCTACACATAGCTCGATCTTCTGCCGATAAGAAGACACTTTCTAAATTAATTGACACTCTGCCAGACCTTCTCGACGAACTGCAGAAATCTAAACCGGAAGAATTCGGCTGGATTAATCCCAAGGGACTCTGGACCGGTCGGGAACAATCTAAAGTTGCACAACTTTCTTATGCACAGCGAGCTGTCATGTTGTCTAATAAGTGCTTACTTCCAGACCCCTTCCTTGCTCCTTTGCCAGAAGAATTCCGAAGGTTCTCTGACAAACAATACCGAGCCTTCGACTTAGGCTTAATGTTCACAATCAATCCACTGGCAGCTGGCGAAAGAATGCTTGAAAAGCCAATTAGTGCCGCGGGTTGGGATTCTTTTTGGAATCATCGTGCCGGAATTAGTTTGTACTGCCGATTGAACCACATTCAAAACTTGGAGCTTGGAGTGGAGTGGACATGGAACTAAAATCCATTAAATATTCTCAACTTTTGAGTGATCTTGGGATCGCACAGACTGCATCTGGGAACCAAATTGATTTTGAATCAGCGGAATTTAGGAAGTACCTCATAAATTCAATTCGAAGGTTGTATAGCACTGAAATCGAAGGCGTATTCGCTCGTACGGTGAAAATGAGGATTCTAAGTCAACTAAAAAATCTCTTATCGTCTAATGCTCAATTAGATGAAATGAAAGAGGCTATAGCGGATGCTCACGACTTATTGGTAGATGTCGGCGAGATAGTTAGAGTCGAAACCGATGATGTCCTTGAAAAATACAGATCACAACTTTCGATGTATGTACCTCTCTCTGCATCTGCGCGCGACAAGAATTCACGCGCACTCCTACTAGGACCATGTTGGAGTGTAGAAAGTAGTGAAATTCCAAAGTCAATCAGCCTTGATGAATCAACTGGTTTACGTTACCTAAAGGGAGATTCCCAGGCGCTAGTCAATTTCTTAACTTCTATAAATCTTTTTCCCATTTCTTTAGAGCAATGGCGCGGATACCCTCCAACGTTCTCAAATGAAGAACTTATAAGCCTCATAATGAATAAGTTGCTTCAGGTGCGCGACTCAAGAGAAATTGATGATTTACATGTATTCGAAAAGGGTCACCAACGATATTTCACCAAGAGGCTTAGGCCCTTAAAGAAAGATGATAACGGAGTATTTGTTGCACGTCGGGTTGCAGAATATGGAGCTGATATCTGTTTTGTAGTTTTTGCCCAGAATGGAATATGTAAGAAAATTATTTCCCTACCTGTTCATGAGATTGCAGAAAATGAAAAGGATTGCGAACGGCTATTGATTTCTGCTCTCGACTTTGAAAGTGGTAACCCATCAAAAATTGTAGTAGAAAAAATCATGTACCAAAATAAGTTTGACTTTGTTGCCATAAATTTCTTCATTCCACCGGTTTCATGGATGTTGAAATTCTTAATAGCTTCGGGAAACCAACTTCCTAGACCAAACAAAGGTGCTTTATTTACTTTTGCTATACCTAGTGAGATCAAGGATGGTATTCTGGAACAACTGAAAAAGGATATGTTCCTAGAGTTAGGTTAGAAAGGGAATTATGAAAGATAATTTGCTTTCTATTGAACAAGCATCAAATCACCTAAGAGATACCCTAATAAAGTACATTGAAGCCACTTACCATATCTCCGATGAATACATAATTGAACAAAGAAATAATTTGCTTAATGCCACAAATGTTGTACACAATTCACCTTACATTGAAAGTACGCCTCGATATCAGACGGCGGCTCTTTTCAATGATTTAGATATCAGCAAAGAATCTAAAGATTTATTCTCCGCTTTGTCGGTATCTTCTGAATCTGCGCCATCAAGGCTTTTTAATCCTCCTTATACTCACCAGGCCGATGCTTTAGAGCTTGCACGGAATGCGGATAAAAAGAGTCTTTTAGTTATGACAGGAACTGGTTCCGGTAAGACAGAGACATTTTTAATGCCAATCTTGTCTTCATTACTTGACCAATCTAAGACTCAGCATTGGAGTCAGCACGGGGTGCGGGCACTGGTTTTATATCCAATGAATGCGCTTGTTAACGACCAGGTTGGCAGATTGAGACTCTTGCTTGGAGATGAACGAACAAGAGATGCCTTGATTCGGCTCGGTGGAAGGCCTGCAACCTTTGCGCGTTACACCAGCCGAACACCTTACGCCGGGCGCAGAAATTCAGGCAAGGACGCAAGATCCATAAACCCACTTGGCAACTTCTATTTAGATTTAATAAACGGGTCTGCCAACGGAGATGAATCTAAAATTGATTTAATTTCGATACTAAAAGATAAAGGTAAGTGGCCAGCAAAGTTTGATTTCCTAGAATGGTTTGGGGCTCCGGGATCACGTTGGGCGAACCGTTTAAAAACAGACCCACGAGACGTCGAGTTGCTTACCCGGCATGAAGTCCAGCAAAGCGCACCTGACGTCCTTGTTACGAACTATTCAATGCTTGAGTACATGTTGATGCGACCAATTGAAAGTACGATTTTTGATCAAACTCGAGATTACTTGCAAAAATCAGGCGAAAATTTTCTTTTGGTTGTCGATGAAGCTCACTTATATCGTGGTGCATCTGGGGCTGAAGTTGCAATGCTAATTAGGAGATTACGTACAAGACTCGGAATATCTGCTGACAGACTTCAAGTAATTGCAACAAGTGCTTCTTTCAGTGGAGCGGGGCCAGCTAGCAACTTCGCTGCCTCATTAACAGGAAAATCCCAATCGGATTTCGTTGTTGTACAAGGTAAATATATAGAGAAAGCAACTACAGGACCTCGTTATTCAGGCTTAGCTAATGCTCTAGAAAAAGTAAATTTGAAAGAAGTATATGAACAACTTTCTGAAGGCAAGCAGTCTCCTTCGTTGGATGAGCTATTCGCTCTTGCAAATCTTAAGGATGATTATTCTGTCGAGCGAAAATTATTTGACTTACTAAGAGATATCCCAGAAGTTGCACTCTTGACGAACGAGACAATGGTAAAAGCCCTAACTATCAGCGAGGCTGCAGAATTAACTTTTCCTGAAGTTGAAGAATCGAAACGCGTTGATATTACATCTAAGCTCCTCTCGCTTGCTTCGATAGCTCGAGAAAGAGCTGATTCAGTGAATTTACTTCCTTGTCGAATACATCTTATGTTTAGAGGGCTACCAGGATTGTGGGCTTGCATTAGCCCAAATTGTCCTGGATTACCTCGCGATCAGGTCGGTAAAAGTCCAATTGGCAAACTATTTGCACAGCCCATGAATACTTGTGATCACCCAGGGTGTAATTCAAAAGTTTATGAATTCTTCACTTGCAGACATTGTGGAACAGCCCACCTTCGTGGTTATATCGATGAAAGTCAACGAAACTCCCCTGAATATATCTGGAACCTAGATTCGAATGTTGATTACAGCGAGCATGCTGCAAAGCGATTTATTCCGACAGATATCCTTCTTATTGAACCAATTGATTCACACGGCATTGATGTACAGCCACTCATTATTTCAGAAACCACTGGAGCAATTAGCTTGGAGTCGCGAAAAGATGGGTATCGTGAAATTTTCATACCTGTCCCCCCTGAAGATTCAGACTCTAATATTTCTAAGGGTTCTGATGATTCGGAATTAGATGACGATGAAGATGAGGATTCACGAGCGACAAAAGATGGTTTGGTTTTCGTGAAATGCCCAATCTGCACCCAAACTGCCAGTTACGGTCGAAGTCCCATCCAAGATCATCAAACTAAAGGTGATGAACCATTTGAAGCGTTAGTTGAAGCCCAGATTTCACTTCAAGCTCCAAATCCCTTTTTAAAAGCTTCGCCAGAATTTGCTCCACTTAGAGGCCGAAAGGTTTTGACATTCTCAGATTCTCGTCAGGTGGCAGCACGGCTTGCACCAAAACTTAGAACTCACTCGATGCAGGATTCTCAAAGGCCACTTTTGGTTTATGGGTATAAGGAGTTACAAAAATTAAAAGGTGAAGATGATTTAACTCTGGACTTTGCTGCTCCAGCTGTTCTTTTGGCTGCCGAGAAATTCAATGTTCACATCGCTCCAGAAATGAACGATACAGAATACTTGCTGCCAGGTGCGATTGAACGTGAAATGAAAGTTGGACGAAAAAAATTAATTGAGCTCGCTAACTCAAGAATTTTCGATACTTTTTCTAAACACTCCTTTCCACTTGAGTTTTATAGAGCTCTTGGCAATGTACTAACAGATCGTTTTCTGGGCGTGCGAGCCTTGGCAATCGCTTCCATCACGCCTAAATCTTCGACTCTCGAGTACCTACTTGATGAACTGCCAGTGTTACCTGGTTTTGAATCAACTGAAGCCAGAATTGACGTAATCAACAACTGGATTAGGCAATTTTCCGAACCTCAAGGAATGACAAAGACTGGACTTTACTGGGACTCCATGCCGAATGAAGCAAGAGACGGCACAATGGAATCTTTTGTTAAAGGTCACGCGACTGGACAATTCAGATCCATCAATTCATGGCTCGGGACAAACACTACAAAGGTTTTCAACCGCGAATGGTTGAGAATTCTTCAGTCAACTTTGAACGATATGAATCAATTTCGGGGCCATTACTATTTAGCAGCCTCTGAATTAACACTAGATTTCAATGTGGCGTGGCATAGATGTTCGAAATGCACATTCGTGTTCTCGGCGAAGCAGGAATCCCCACGATGTTTGTATTGTTTATCAGATAATACTAATTCATTGGACCCTTTAGAGGACCCAATTTTTAGAGCACGTAAAGGTTTTTACCGCGAAGCCACAGAACATCTAGTAAATGAAGACGGAATTATTCCCATATCCCTCAACGCTAGAGAGCATACAGCCCAACTAAATTCTCAGAATGCAGCTGAAGTATTTTCTCGTGCTGAAAACTATGAGCTTTGGTTTCAAGATATCGAGATAAATGCTCTTGCAGGAGAAAAACCCCATGCAATCGACGTACTTTCATGTACAACAACCATGGAGGTTGGAATAGATATTGGCTCACTAACAGGAGTGGCATTAAGAAACATGCCTCCATCTAGATCTTCTTACCAGCAACGTGCTGGTCGTGCTGGTCGTCGTGGATCCGCCATTGCCACAGTTCTTGCGTTCGCATCTTCAGATACTCATGATGAACATTATTTCTCTAGGCCAGCGGAACTAATTAGAGGAAAGATTATCGATCCAATTCTTACGCTTGATAATGAATCTATTGCAAAACGCCACGTAACTGCTTACATTTTACAGAGGTATCACCAAGCACGTATTGGCAATATAAGCCAACAGTCACAGCAGATAAACACCAGTGACCAATTATTTGAAGTGTTGGGAAATGTCGAAGATTTTATGAATAAGAAATCAGTTCTCAATATTCATGACCTAAAAAGTTGGTTGGATGAGGGCAATGTAACTACCGCTGAAGTGGCCGACTGGTTGCCTAGCGAAATTGAAAAGTCTCGGCGGGAAGAGATCTTGAATGTTTTCATTAAACAAGTTCCGCATCTTATAGAGGAAGCGATTGCCTTTGATTTCCCAAATAATGCTTTGATTACAGAAAATCGAGATCAGACAGAAGACGTTGATCTAATTGATGAAATTGAGCAAACCGATGACTTTGTAAATACTAAGGCTAACTCACGTCAGCTTTTGGACTTCTTATTGTTTAAAGGCTTGCTCCCAAGGTACGCATTCCCGACAGACGTTTCAACATTCTTTGTTTTTGATCAAGATTCATCGCGGTTCAGGCCAGAAGCCAAATATTCACCTTCGCAATCGACTGCAGTTGCGCTAAGCCAATATGCGCCCGGTAAGAGCGTCTATATCGATAATAAGAAGTGGACTTCTGGTTCTATCTGGGGAATTGGTGATGCACGAAAAGTTGCGTGGAAGAACAAGAAGTACTACTTCGAGTGCAGAACTTGTGGTTATGCACGTACCGAAGACATCCCCGAGAATGTAGATGGCCAACCAGGTGTCACCATGTGTGAAGCGTGCGGTGGAATGGATTCAATGGGCCGCTTCGATAAAGGAGCTATGCGCTGGTTTAGGCCTCCTGGTTTTGCACATCCTGTTGACATGAAACCCGGTACATCCGTCAATGACAGAACTCCCGTGAGTTATGCAACGCGTGCGAAATTGATGGCTAGACAGAATCAAGAAATCGCTTGGGTTGATGTTGCTGAGCGTATTTTGGCAAAATTCCAAAGAGAACCGCTTATAGTTTCAAATACTGGACCAGAGGGATCCGGCTATAACTACTGCACTACCTGTGGTCGCATTGAGCCTTCTGCAATTGTAGGTTCAAGCGTTATAGGTGGTTCGCACGACAAACCATATCCAGACCCACGTCAACAGCACTGTGAAGATGGAAAGGTTGCCAGGAACATTGCTCTAGGTACGGAATTTATTTCCGATATTTTGTTGATGCAATTTAAAGCAGATTCCTATATTGACATAGCGCCTACTCGTGCCTCAACTCGCGTTGCTTTACGGACTATTTCTGAATCTCTCGTGCAAGCTGCAGTGAGACTTTTAGCGCTAGATGATAGTGAATTAGCGGCAGACTTCCGTCCTGCACTTGTCACTGGAGGTCCTGACGCTTCTCTTGTTGAAATATTCATGTATGACACACTTCCTGGTGGAGCTGGATTTTCAAAACTCGCTCTAGATCAAGGGATTAAATTATTCGAAACAGCACTTGAAATACTGGAAAACTGTGGTGCCAATTGTGATTCATCTTGCTATAGATGTTTAAGAAAATTTTCAAACAAATTTGAGCATAATTTACTTGATAGGCACCTGGGAGCAAGTCTTTTAAAGCACTTTGTTCACGGCACAAGGCCCCAAATTAGTGCCAGAAAGGTTGAAGAATATTCTGAAGTTCTTTCTGTCGCTCTTCAAGAGAGATCAGATATGTCTATAACTATTTCTCGTGATTACTCTTACGAGAGCTCTGTTGGGTTAGTTGAATTCCCGATAGCCATTAAGACCTCTGATGGGCTTTACGGGATGTGTTTTTCTCACCCGCTTGTCCCGGAGCAACCCGTTGATAAAAAACTAATGGAGCTTTATGAATTTGGAATGGATCGTGGCCTAAGCCTAATAAAACCAATAGATGTGCAGCGGGTAACGTATAAATTACCTGAGGTAGTCACAGAAATTTGGGAATTGGTCAGTGGTCAAGTCAATTCTTGAAATTCCATCGAAACCAATAAATTTCGCTGGCGAACATCGAATTTGGAGCGCATCAACTCTTAATGAAGTGGAAGAGTGTCCAAAGCGATTTGCTCTGAAAAGGGCAAGTTTCCCAGAAATTTGGTCCCGGGCTGGGTTCCCAAATCGAATAAGTGCTGCGCAAGTTAAAGGTATTGTCGTACACGAAGTGGTTTCAATGATCATGAACTCCGTGCAGAGTTCCTCTGAATTGCCCGAGATAAGCATTATGTCTTTTCTGAAACAACGTGGTGGGTATCTCGAATTACTCAAAATCACTCTTGAGAAAGAGTTGCGGTCGGCAAGCTCCAATCCACGTGCTGAATTAATGGTTGAATCAATCAAGCGAGAAGTGTTGGCTGACTTAAGTGAGTTGCGAGGTCAGATTCAGTATTTTGTCAAAGAATCTGTAAACAAAGTTCCTGAAATTAGCACCCGGCTTGAAAATCTAGAAAGAAGTGTAAAAGACACCACAACTTTGCAAATCCCTGCAATCAACTCTGAATACAAGATCGTTGATAGCGAATACCCTATTGAGGGTTATCTTGATTTACTTTTAACCAACGAAGATATTGATCACATCATTGACTACAAGACCTCTAAAACCATACATGATGAATACTGGGACCAATTAAGCCTGTATGCATGGCTTTGGTATAGAAGTACAAAGAACTTAAAAAAAGGTGATTGTCGAATTGAAGTTATTTCTGGGGGCAACTTATCCGAATCTAGGGTCATCAAGGTTGAAGATATTCCTAGTATACAAATTAATGTGCTGGACAGAATTCAAAGTGCTGAACATTCGATTACTGGTGAAATCATAGCCAAACCGTCAGTGGATTCATGCAGGTTTTGTCCCGTAAAAGTCCTGTGTGACTCTTATTGGAATATGAATGAAAACCAATCAAGTGATGGCAAATGGTCGGATTTACGTATTAAAACCCTGGGTAGTCTTGGTGGAAATGCTTGGAGCGTTTCAATTCTTTCGGATGGTTCTTCGGCGATGCTAATTATTGGAGATCGAGATGACGGATCTATTGAAGCAGGACAAGAATTCCGCTTATTGAATGTCTTCAAAAATGAAGACAAGGAAACTGGAGTAGTAATCCGGCTCAGCCAGAATTCAGAAATTTTTAGAGTCGCCGCTAACTAAAAATTGTTGGGTCCACTTCAAGGCCAATCTCTTTGGAAATTCGCAATTTTCCTGAGTCAAAATCGCTTATCCCTAATTTGAGATCACTTCTCGGCAATAACCATCTTTCTTTCCAATATTGTGTTATCTCTTCGATTGAAGCGAAGTGATAATCCAAATCATTCGTTTCTCCCCTTAGAAAGCTCATACTGTTGGAAGCCAATTCACCCAAAAACACTTCTCTAGTTAATCCATGTTGCATATAGTTGTTGCTCACCCCCAGCAAAGTGAGCGCCTGTCTTAGTGTTCTTATCTTCCAATTAGCACCTGAACCAAATTCTGTACCTGCATAGTTTGGGTGCTCCTTTGCAACTTCAAGTAAGTCTGCGTAAAGAGTTGGTGAAAAATGAAAGTGTCCAAAACCTTTCGTATAGCCGTGAGATTTAAGTAAATAGCGCTCTTTATACCGTAGGCGGTTATATACGCTAGATCGTCCTAAAGCTGAAGTTACAGTGATTAGTGCTGGCCTAGAATCCTTTATTTCTTCAGAAATTTGAGTACGTTTACCATCATATTTCTGACGAAGTAGCTCAATAACTTCGTCAGAAGTAGTAAGCATTGCAATTAATTTTCCACCCAGTAACTGCCTATAGGGATCGATAGCTCCACAAACAAATGCATCGAAAACATTGTAAAGACGTTTTGCCTTCTGTTCTTGAGTCCAGCCAATTTCATTGTCACGAACGCTCAAGTTGTATACAGGGTCACCCAAAGCAAAAATTCCGATTAGTTTTCCATTTTGTTGGTCCTCAATTAAAAAGTAAGTTCTACGCCCAAAACCTTTCGATACAGGCACTGACCATGTCAGACTTGCATAATTAAATAGTCCTCGATCTTGAACAGTCTCGATAGGCCTAATCCTTGGAGCAATTTTTTGAATATCAATTTCGTTGGGTTTTGCAATAGAAGAAATGAAATGTTCTTCCCAAGTCTTTATGGTTTTGATTGAAGATAGAAGCCGCTGTTGCCTTTGGTCATAGTGAAGTTTTCTATAAGTATTTTTTGAATCTCCCGCGGGCAGTTCAAGACTGTCTTCATGAACCACAAACCCGGCAGCTGTTAGCTCCCGTTCAATCCGGGCACGTAATTCTGAGTAAGCACTCTCTTTGGAGGAATCTGAAGGCGAGGCCATGCTATTAGCATGGCTGAAAAGCATGGAATTTCGAATTGTGTTAACTAACATCCCCTCCCTATAAGCGCTGTCAAAACTTTCTGTTTTTGAAGGTGCTCTGAATGGTTAAAAATATCAGAGTCTTCTAACTCTATGCTATTCCTTCTAGAGATATTTCAGTTTGAAGTATTCGCGCTCCTGCGGCCAGAAGTGCGTTTTCTGTTTGATCAAATTCTGGGAGAGGGGGAATGAAAATAACCAACCCCTCTCGGCTGCGAGTTAAAAGTACACGATAACTATTCATGCGTAATTGATGTGGATTTTGTTGAGGAATGCGTGTACGCATTTTTCTAATCTGCCAGCTCGATCCATTCCAGAGGTAATCGTTTCCCCAGGCAACTATCGCCATGTCCAGCTCGAGCCCTTGGCAGCCAAACTCTGTAACCACTTCCTCCAAATTGCAGCAAGATCCTGGCTCACCAAGATTGTTGTTGTACCACTTATCATTTTTCACTTGTTTGGTCTCATGGAAACCGTTATTGATTCCGTAAGTTGACAGAACACGATCTTTTGATGAAGCAACAATGCCGAAACGTTTCCCGGTTTCACCTTCAAATCTTTTGGATACATATTGCTTGGCAACCTCGAGATCTCGGGTGATGAAAATGGGAAAATTTTGAACCCAGATTTTTTGAGAGATTTTTGATGCTTGTGGTAATTGTCCACTCAATAGTGACTGCACCCAGTCATGCAGATACTCCGCTTGCTTAGAACGTAGCGAATGATTTAGATCAAGCTCTTCGTATTCAGTTATTGAATGATTTGGGAAGCTGCTAGAAAAGCGCGGTGGCAAATAGACCTTCCAGTCGCTCAGAGCATGATTTGATTTAATGGCTTCGAACCAACCAGTAATTCCTGCTTCTTCACCAGTGTGGATTTCTTGTCCATGACCAATTAATCCTACAAGGGCAACCCAATTAGGGATTCTCTCTCCAATTGCAACGAGAAGTTCAGGTTCACTGTAGGAAACTCCCTTCTTGATCATCATGTTCGAGGCATCCCAAGCCCGCTGAGCCTCATCAAAAACAATTATGTGTTGCTTTGGAATTTTTGGAGTCGTTCCATAATTCTTGATGAAGGCATGTAGATCACTCACAAAAGCCTTACTTTTAAGTGCGTCGCGCAACACTTCTACAAGCGGTGCGTTACCCGACAAAAAAATGGCTTGCGAATCCTGATTTGATTCTTCGTAAACGAATTGCAGCCCCACCAAAGTTTTGCCGGCTCCCGGGACCCCTGAAACAAACGCGAGCGCTCGTTCAGAATTGAACTCAGCATTTTTGGCAATATCTCGTAATCTCAAAACTGCCTTAGCAACTCCGTACGATTCAGCACGCTTGATGGCCGGTAATCTTTCATTGTTAAAAATCATTTTGGCAGCCGCAATCAAGGTAGGGAGCGGTGCATAGTCACCCTCAAGCCAGTTGTCTAAATTAATTGTGGGTACGTCAATTGCGGCATCTAAAAAGGCAGCAATTTTATCTGGGGATAACACAGTTACCACATCATGAGTCTCAGATTTATCAAGAGTTTTAGTTGGAATCAATAATGGTATTACCTCTAATCCATGAGACTGGGAATGATATTCCGCTAAGTCTCGGGCATATGCTGCCACCTGGTCGAGAGAAGACCTTTGTAAGAAGGGATCTTGTTTAAATTCCAAAACATAAATTTTATTTGGACCCAAAATGATCACATCTGGTCTTCTTCCACCTTCAAGAGGGAGTTCGTATTCGAGGACTATTGACCACTCCAAGCAGGCAGGCTTAGAAATTGATAAGTCACGAAATGTTCTTTTTAGGATTTCAATTTCTTCTAACCAAGCTTCCACCTGCGAGCCCGCAGCATTGAAACCTAATAGCCCCTGAAGATGCGACTCCAAACTCTGCTCGATGAGGCTTTGAGGCTGTTTCATGAATGTGCGAACCGATCCAGACCACCCATGGGTCTTACGATTAGTTTCCATGAAAGAAGCTAAGCAGCTATAGCTGACAGATTAAAGTAATTGACCTGAATTGTTTTCCCAGTCCTACTGACGGAAAAGCTCGCTCAAATGGTTTTGAGTTTCAGGATCAACAGAGTACAGAATTGTCCCAACCAGCCCACGCGTCAGCAGTACCTTGTAGGTGTTTTTGATCAAGACATCAAATTGCTCAGGGGAGATGCCGCGCATTGCTGGATCTTTAGATCCCGCCAAATTTCCTATCCATGAACCGGAACGCCAAACCAGATCTGGACCAAAAATCACTCCATTCCAGTCGTATTCAAATCCTTGTGCCGTATATACGCAACCAATTTGATCAAAGCCCTTCGGATCTATCGCCCAAAGCTCACCTGACATGTATCCGCCAACACCACGGTCACCTTTTATATTCCAAGGCTTTGACCAGTTGCCTATTTTTACATCATGAGGCAACGAACCGTCAGGGTTCGGATCGTTCCA
>JACCDN010135173.1_pt1 | contig 15568 bp, 15 predicted proteins | sample 7441691 | NCBI WGS metagenome assembly JACCDN01 (sample SAMN15323439, study PRJNA562643) | freshwater metagenome | isolation source: river surface water | place: USA:Blue River Watershed | collected 2017-08-16
GATCGATGATGATGGAACGACAAACGTTAGCGCGCTTATACCGTTAACGTCTAACGTACCGCTATGTTTCGATAGCGCGGCGCCCCAGCGTACCGTCACTCGTGACCATGCGTTGCGCGGCAAGCTATTGTCAGCTGACACAAATGCCATGTCAGGCAGCGCCGAAAGGTTCACGTTTGATGGCAACACATCAGCGCTGCTTGATAGCTGGAGCAGCACGCGGTACGCTGATATAAGACCGTTGGCATCGCGCCCGGAACCAGACACAAGCGATACTGCAAAGCAAGACGATAGGTGCAGCAGCGTTGCTGCGTGATGCTCAGCGCCAATGGCAGGCACGTACCGTGGATTGACACGAAAATCGATCGTGAATGCACCCGACGGTGTCAGCTCGCCGCGTGCGACAGCACCATTGCTCTCATCACGGCTCGGGTACAGTAGAGCGCTCTGCTGCGAGATGCCAGAACCGCTTGTAAAGTTCAGCGAATGGTAGTTGGTGTATGACCAGCTTGCATTTGCGTTCCAGGGCCGGGCCGTGGCGCCAACGTTCTTGATCGCGTGCTTAGCGCCGGTATCAACTGTGTACTCGACGGTTGGCACGCGCCTGTTCACAGCCAACGCAGCCGTAAGCTTAGACGTTACGGCACGTGTCTCTACACCTGCAACATACGCAAGCGCCGCATTCAGAACGCTGCTACCTGCAGGCGCAACGTCCTTTGCGTGCACGAACGCAGCCAAGAGCTGGTCAACTGATGCATCATCATGCGCATCGTTAAATTGCGTGCCAATCTCGCGCTCTCGCGGTGAGCGCCTTGCGTACACGTGCACGGATCCCGTAACACCGCCAGATGACGAGGATGAGAACGTTCGAAGCGGTTCAGCCGTCAGCGTAAACGTGCTGATGTTACCGTTACCAACGTTAAACACCGTCACTGTCCCGCACCTACCGGAGCGTACGTTTCAACTAAACTCATACGTTTTTCTGGCAACACAAGCACTTGCAAGCATGGTGATTGCTGGCTTAGCATTGTTGCTAGCTGCTGTGCTTCATCAGAAGCAACACCATCAGCGTAGCTTAGCACCAGCATCGTTCCGGGCACGATCGTGCTAACGTGTAGCTGGCGCGAAAGCGCCAACTTCAATAGCTTCTTTGCAACACGAGCTCGCATAGTAAATAACAGTACATTATGTTATCAGAGCATGCCGGCGTCACGTACAATTTTTTGTACTGTTTTGTTAAAAAATGCCAATGGCGAGATTGCATTATCAAATGCATCTCTAAATGGCATATCTGGCAGATCATCAAGACTTACGCCGAGCCGATCGCCACATATGGAATCGAGTTTTTTCATCCACGTATTAAACTGTTGCGAATCATCACGCGCGCCGAGCGACATCGCTTCATGAATCAAGCCCCTAAGTTGCTTCACAGTGATCTTCATGGATCTTATATAGAGAGCTCAAGGCAAAGTCTCAAGATGTCAGGCAGGAGAGCTGAGAGGCGCGGTGCGATGGCGGAAACCAAGGCCTCTGTCCGTTCATCTTGGATGAAACCCGAATCCTCGATAGCAGCATGGACGAGCTCATGAATGAGCAGCTCGCGCTTGTGATCTGGTTGCATGCGATCCCGAACAGCGATGAGCTGCGAATCATAGCAAGTGAACGCCTTGATGCCCGTAACGTCAGGTTGCCCTGATGACGCTAGCAGCTCGTCAAACTCAGCGTCAGGCAGCAGGCGGATCTGGTAGCGGCGCGCACCCACGCTTATGCTTGTTGATCTCTGCATCGAGGGAAGCTCCGAAAGGTTGTCTGAATTCATACGTTTCGAGCGTACTGACGTGATAATACGTTATTGTCAGTACGCTCTGCAGCAAGCTTCACTTGCTATAAAATCACCGCGTGCAGTGAATAGATCTTTTGGAAGAAACGAAATCCAACCTGCATCTGAGCGTCGTCTGTCTTTCGCCGTCCTTCTCAAGCGGCCTAGACACTTTTCCGACGGCTAGCAGGTTATCATTGGCATCATACAAGCCGATGCCCGTGATGTACGAGAACGCCCTCTGCGTATCCTCCTGACCAGGATCGATGACAACGATCCTGCTGTTAGAATCGCGGTACGTTGGGTTCGACGAATAGTTGAACTCGTCAGCACCAGCGGTGCAGAACACGAGCATCGAGTTGATGTTCGTGATGTTCTGGAACGTGGCAGCGGTCATGCTTCCCGATTGGAACCGCGTAGCGCAGACATGATCTATGATGTTATCAAGCGAAGCGCTGACGAGAAAATCTGGTGAGAAAGCAGCTTTCTTACCGGTCTCTGTCGCGATGTCTCCCAGGACTGTCCTGCCGGTCGGCGTCATCGCATCGATCGTACCGGACATGAACTGCGATGCCGACGTGATCTTCAGAAGGTCAAGCACGACGATGCCAGAATCGTAGTAGATCAGACCGACGCTTCGCGATGTATCCGTGGCATCTACGATCTGCGCAAACTGACCGCCAGGCGCGACTAGCTTGTTCGTCGCTGCGCCAATGTCGGTGTAGATCGCCGACCCAGACACAGTCGTAACGTCCGTGTTTGAACCAGTAAGATACGATGTGGATGACTCTGGGGTCGCGATCAGCGATGCAGTCTGGTAAAAGTGCATCACGTATGACTCTCGCTTGAGCTGGTCACGCGAGAACAATCGCTTAAACGATATGAACAGAGCGGCGCTCATACCGTCAGACGCTTGGGCGCTATCTGGTGGCGAGAAGAACTGCAGCGCGTTATCGCCGAGCAGCTGCTGCGCAAACTCCCTGTAGATGTCCATCTTTTCGCGCATCATCAGGGACGATGATGGGAAAAGCTCCTTGCCGAAAGCGTCCTGTCCAACCTTTGAGGACGACACGATCTGGCTGTCTGGGTAGAGCCCAACGGTGATATCAAAGATCGGATTGGCTGCCTGCAGCGTAAAATCCTGATCGTACACCGTCTGAAACAGCGATGATGTCACGCCGGGTCCGATCCCACCTGTCACGAAGTGCTGGTACTTCTTCCTGCTGACAGATCCGCTAACGTCTTCCTGCAAAACATCAACCAACTGGTTTAAACTCGACCTCGTTTGCTTGAAGTCTGATGGTGAAAGTTCTTTGTAAATCGCCACTACGCTACCTCCGCAGACAAAGCGCTCTTCCACACGAAGTTTAGCTTCGCTCTCTGCTCTCGTATGCTACGTAAGATTGACGTTGCCGGAACGCCAACGCACTGTGCCGCAATTTTTGCTGATGGATAGCTGCCGAGAAGCTGCCCACCTAACGAATATTGCAACACTGGTTTCGAATGTTTTATCGACATCGCTGAACGTGCTGCATCAGTATGTTGCCATCCCACGCGCTTATGTCTAGCACGAAGTTTTTCCCTCGTCTCTAGTGAGACGATCCTATTACGGCTAGCTTCACCAATTTTAGCACACGTCTCTGCAGATAATTTCCAACCGATACGCCGAGGACCATGTTTTTTGACAGCAACGGCAATCTTTATGCGTGTTTCTTCTGAATGTTTATATCCAACAGGTGTGTTACGCCCACGTTTTTTCGCAGACTCGCTCATCTTAGCTCGAACTTCGGGCGTGTGCTTCCTACCGAGCGCAGCTTCACGCATACGTTGCCTGCTCTCGTCACTAAAATTGTAGCCAGCAAGTCCCTCACCACCGAGCGTTAGATTGTACCCGCCCTGCGACACGTGCGTCTTCAGCTCTGCAATCCAGAACTTTTCCTGTTCGCTAACGATCGATGCATCGCACTCTTCAAGCACTCGTCGTTCAAATGCCACAGCGCCGTGCTTCTTGATCGCACGGCATATCATCATGTCACTATCGCCACGCTTTGCGCCGGCAACGTGTCCGCTCCAACGTACGTCAAGCGTACGCACCGTCTTACCAACGTACAGCTTATCATTCACGGTGTTACGCAGCAGGTAGACAATCGCCATCACGTGTGATTCCTCACAGCAACTTGGATATACTCACTTTGAACTCAAGAACGGCGCCAGACTGCATCCCAGTCGCCCTGACGTACGTGTTGATGATATTCTTGTTCGCAACTGAACCAAACACGGCAAACGTTGCGTCGGTCAGAGCCTTAACCGATGCCGTGAACCGTGCGATCGAACCACCGAATGCATTGCTTGACTGCGAACGTAGCACGCGGTACGTTGCCCGGCGCTGCGCATCGATCGATTCTGGCGCTTGCTTTGCGATCTGCATGAACAGGTCGTTCATCTCTACGATGAAAACTTGGTCTCGCAGCTCAACATCGATCGACGGTTCATTCTGAATTGTCTGCTCGACGGTGATGTTAGATGTTTTCTGGGAATTTCTGCCCAACGTTACGATGCCGTTCACCCCGTCAACGCTCGAGTCTCCAGACAACGACATGTACGGCAAGCGTACAAGGTTCGGGTTCGAGACGCTGATGAGCTTGTACTTCTGTGCGTACTGCGGTGACGTCAGCGCTTCAAAGACCGGCGTATTCTTCTCGATCTTCTCACGTCCAACGCTACGTCCGTACTTCGCAATGATATCGTAATTTACCTCATCATCGCTTAGCGCAAATTTTACCACGTTAAACGAACCGTCATTCCTGGCTAAGGCTGACCGCCCAGCGTCAGTTAGCACGGCGTCAAGCTGGATTGAGTTTGATGCGTTATCGAGAAAACCCATACGTGTTCGACCTCTCAGCTATCTATGATCGTGCATCTGCGATAGTGATCTTAACCGTGCGCGTGACCAAAGCGTCAAGGCTTATGACCTGCAGTGCATAATAGCCACGCGTGTCCATCACGACGATTGGCTCAGGTGTGCCACGAGCGCTGCGGATGCTGAGGTGCTGTGGCGTAAATGCGATGTCGATCGATGCCTTGCCCTGCTCAAACGTAATATCTGGAAACGGATCTGACTCATAGTAAAGGTTCGGATACGCTTTTGGGCAGCCTGCTGGCACAGCACGACGTACGAACGCGCGATCATTTCGTAGTGTAACGTGGAGCTGCTGCGAGTAGCCTGACGTGAGACCATGAGCATCGATGCTCACAACAGCGTATATGTCACCCGGCGTGAACGAACCGTCAGCGTACTGCATGGTCGGTTCGTTCACGACGTACGATAGCTCCGGTCGCTCACCGGTGTCAGCGTCGTAAACGCTAAAGTCAAGCTCGGCCAGCAATGTAAACGGTACTTGAAGCGATGCACGCTTGAACACCTGGAACCGTGCTATGTCGCGCTGCACGTTAACGGGCATGCACCACGTTAGCAGCAACGCACCGTTAACGTGCGTAACGTTCAGGTCAGACGGCGGCGGCGGTGGAACGTTCTCAACGCAGGTGATGTTAGCGATCGTGCCGCTAGAACGGCATGCGACGGTGACAACGCCAAGCACGCCGGCATCAGAGATCGCAGGTATTGTCACATCGCATACTGTCGACACAACGTACCTGTAGGTCGCACCGTACTTCACAGCGGGATCGCGGTAGACAACCCGATCAGCTGACTGTACGTATGACGTGGTGGTCGCAAAGCGTTTTCCAGGAACGTTAACTTGCGTACGCTCTATCAGCAAACCACGCCATGTGATCGATGGTCGCGCTGTCGTCGTCGGTGTGAATGCACCTGTTGACAGGGAAGGTGGTTGCTGTATCCAACCACCATTAATTGCTCCTCGCTGTGTCGATAGGGTGTTTCGTAACAGCAGCTGTGCTGATGATGCCATCGGCGAGAATGAACCGCTAGCCATCTTGCGTACAAGGTCGTTAAGAATGCGTGTGTTGACACGAGCCCTTGCCGTCGCTGCTATGGCGGACTCAAACTCACGCGAGCGAGGTGTTGCCGTTGACGGTATGATCGTGTTAAATGCATCGCATATTGACTGCGTGCTGACAGCGTCTGGCGTTGCTGCATCGAACGATGCGCCGAGCGTATGCCGCGATTCGCCAGCGACAACGCCGACAGTTGACATCAGGAGCAGCGAGCTCGACACCGCGCTGACGAAATGTTCTGGCGTGCCGTTACCGTCAACCGTAAGCAGCGAAAAATCGCCACCGAGGAAGTCGTGTTCGTTGACTATGTCTGACGGTCGTGAGGCGGCGCTTATGGGTATGTTCGGAACCGTGATTGCTAACTCTACATAACGTAACGGATCACGAGCGTCTAGCGATGCCGGCTCTGCCTGCAGTTCGTCTGGCGAGAACCTTCTGTAGGTAAATGCAACGCTTACGTGTGGTTCTTCAAGGGTAAGCAGCTCGAGCTCGCGTGTCGCCGTCCTCGTCATTGAAAAGTTTCCACCGTTACTGAAATACCGTCAAGGGCATCAGCAGCGCCAGATGCAGCCTCAGCTATATCCGTATCTGACGCTCCGCTGATGCGCGATGCTTGCTCGTCAACCTTAAACGCTAGCGGATCGATAGGGACGATAAATGTCCTGTCAAACTTACGCGCTGACAGGATACGTCGTGACAGGATCAGCGGGTTCGTAAACGTCGAGGTGATCTGGCCTGCAGCAATCGTGACAATGTACGCATCCGTGGCCGCGATGATCTGCTTGTCTGACGGTACAGCGATCCGCTGTGGTAGCTGTTGCGGTTGCTGTGACAGTCCTGTTTGCGGTGCAACGATGGGTTTTCCAGCACGCTGCGGTGGAAGCACCAGCACGCTAGTTACGTACGATTGGTACATTATGTTGACAAGCCCAACGTCAAACGTATCCGGTGGATCGAGCAACCACCACGATGTCTCATCGCAGTCTATGTCAAATGCAACGCTCATGAGCATCTCAGCAAAATAGCTCATGACGTGATTGTTGCATATCGCGATCTTCGTCGTTGCATCTAGCCAATCATAATCGCTATCTGATAACGCAATCTTACCACCAGCACGTGCAGTTGCAACGTACTCTACGTCAGTGCTGCCTCGACCTATCCTACGGGTTGGAACAGCTGATAACGTTGGTACGCTACCGAACCCTAAGTGTTTTGTCTGATCACGTACGATGAAGCGAGACACGTCAAACGTATATGTGATCGGTCTGAACGCCACGAGCGGTCGCAGGATATCACGCTTGTGTACGCTCACGTTGATGATGTCAACGTTCGGCTGACCCTTAAACGTGCTGCTAACGCTGATCTTACGACCAAACGTCGACAGGAATCCATACGGTAATCCGACAACCACGTAGCTACCGGACGCATTAGCGCACGCATCAACGACCAGCTTGGTCGTGTTGTCGGTCAAGATGCTCGGATCGATCACAAATTTATCGCTTGATTTAGCTGATGATATGCTATCGGCTAACGTTGCCTCGATCTGCGCAAGCTGCTCTGGTTGCATGATATACTTCGCAGAATCTCCAGCTGCAGCTCTAAGTAGCTGCAGCTGTTGCTGTGCTGGCTGAAGTCGAAGTGCATCCGAAATCGCGCTTGCATTCGCAGCAACAAGCGATAGCGTTGCGTGCAGCGTAACGTTCATTACGGTGCTAACGTTCTCAGCATCTGCGACCTGCGTCGGCACTAACGTAATTCGAGTCGGTCTATTGCTAATAACGTATAGGGCCGTTGGAGTGGCAGCCACGATCGAGCTAAGCACTGTGCTGTTGGCAGCGTACGTCATAATGCGATACAGTAGTAGTAACATGCTACTGTCTGTCACGCCAGAAAATAGCGTCATTTCGCCACTTTGCACGATCCTGACGCTATCCATGATCGAGGCGATTAGGCTCATGAATCGCGAGAACGAACCGGCCTTTTGCGTCAATGCAAGACGAACATCATTAGGCGATAGCAACGTATCGAACGTCTGCGGAGGGGTTGCCGTTGACTGCGTAAATACGGATGCTATGACAGCACTTAAGGCTGCAGAACTTAGCGGCGTGACCTGCCCAACGTCAAAGACACCAACCCTTGTCTGCCCATCATTTACATACCGCACTAGCCGTGACATCACATAGCAAAATAATGCTGAAGCAAGCGTGGCGTTTGTCGCTGCAGCACGCATCAGGAGTTGGAACGGATCTGCGGTTCCAGACGTAAATTGCGAGATCGCAAGCTTGAACGTCTCAAGCGGTCTCGCGATCTCATCAATGAGAAACACGGTTTGCGCTGTCGATAATGGCGGTGGCGGAGCTGATATCCTGATCCACTCTTGGAGCGAGCTAGCAGCTCGAGACGTTAGCAGCGATAGGCCAACTATTCCGTCTAGCGCAAAAACATCAACGCTATTGCCCAGCAGCGATTCAAAGAAGTACCGCTGGCCGGGCAGGTAGTTGCCAACGTAATCGTCATCATACGTTAGCACGTTACGTTCGTTAACGCTTGAATAGCACGTTGCCATTGCCGAACCGGTAATTTGGGCCGACAGCACGTCGAATGGCAGGACGCCGTACACCGGATCGAGCAAACTTACATACGGTCCAGTTGGAGCAGCTACGTTAAGCAACGTTAGCAGCTTGCTAAAGCTACCATAGCGTACCGCAGCCGACAACCTATACTCACGACAGAATGCGATGAGCAGTTGTGACATGGCTTGCTCGGCTTGCGTTGTTGAATCTAACGTCCGCAACGCAGAGTTCACACTCTCGATCACCTGCGCCACACCGTTCGCAGGTGCAGCAAGAGCAGCGTCCAATGTCATGTTACGTAACGCTATTAACGTAACGTGCTGCCCGCCGATCGGCTGGAATGCTGCTGGTGGATCACCATCAGATACGAGCTTACGGGGCAACGTCGGTGACACAGATGACGAACGCTTTGCGGCCTCTGCTAACAGCATAAATGCTTTTGTGGCCGTACAGTTCTCTACGATCGCTTGGCGCGTTGCATAACCGTTTGTTGCAAGCGCATCTACAGGCGTCTGCTGCAGAGCAGCGCTTGAGCTCTGCAACAATGCGCTGTTCGTTGTCATGTACGATGTGGTGAGCCGAGGTTCGCTAGACCGCGGATCAAGCGCGCGTCGCAGCGCATTAAATTGCGTTTCGATCCCAACGATAAATTGGCTAACCGAGCGCGCAGAATCCAACGCACCGTCAATGCTTCTGTTGGCCACAAGAGCCTTGACTGTCGGATCGCTGCTTGATGCAATCGTCTGCAACGCCGTCTCGACTTGAGCAGTCTGCAAGGCATCAGATTGCACACGTAAGCTGAAGCACGATGCAAGTGACGTCGTTGCAGAGCCAGATAGCAATCCCATGTCAACGAACGCAAGGATCTCTGGGACGTCTGGTGCAAACCCTGTCAGAGATTCGATCTCGGTTCGACCTAGCTGATCGACCGTAGTGCTGGGCGGACGCTCAAGCGTTGACACGGTCACGTTGGGAACCGTCGGCGCCGGTGGTGCAGGTCGTACGACGATCTTGACAGGCGGTTCTTTCGGTGTGCCCGGGCGCTTCGGCGACGGTAACGTCGGCAGGTAAACATCACCCGCATAGTCACGTGTTTGCGTTGGTATCATGACAACGTCACTGTCGGACCCACGATAAAACGTTCGATCAAAAGTGTTTTGCTCAGCACAGCTGCCCCGTATGTTACGCTAGCTGGTACTGACATGATGTCATGGTAAATTCTGTGTGTCGATGTCAATAACGCATTGACGTATCCAACTAGCTCATACGTTCCGTCACCGTACCCAGCGATCACCACGTAACCATCACGTTCAGCATGCGAGCTATCATCAATCTGGATCACAACAGTCGATACCGATAAGCGACGTGCCGTTAACGACACAGCGCCGATTAACGCTTGATCGAACGATACGTCAACGATCGACGGCGTTAACGTTGCATCCACGAGAGAATCTAGCTCTGGATGTTGTAATGAGCGCGAGTGCGTTTCGACGAGCGTACCACCGTCGAGCGCATACGGGTGCCTGAACACAGCTGGCTCGTACGAATACGTTGTGCCAGAGCCCGTGATTACAGCTAACGTTCCAGGCAATAGCGATAGTGGATCTCGCAGTGCCATCGAGACAACGTATCGTACGTGCTCAAGGCCCAGCGCCGTCGGAACAGTATCGGAGAACGTACCGCTTGATACGACACCAAGGTCCATCGTATCTCCCGTGTCGCGATCGATACGAACCACTCCGAAGATTGGCATAGGATCGTAGTTAGAACGCTGCACTTGTAATTCATTAGCATACAGACCGGCATCACCAGCACCTGTGATGAGCGTCTTTGCCGATGAAGCATCGCCTAGCTGCAACGGTGACGTGATATCAAACTTTGTCACAAATCCCGCATTAGTCGTCGTTGTTATTACGTTGGCAACCAGCGGTCGTGGTGTAAACGGATCACCACGTAACGATACCGTTACAGGCGGAAGCACGCGAACGTTAGTGCCGCCTATCAACTTCGCAACATACTCGTGAGTACCAGCACCAGGATCGTCAGCGAACGATAGAGTTGTTCTACTGTTAACGAGCTCCGGACCCAACGTCAGGCTAGCTCCTAACGAACTTCGAGTGACGGTCACAGCATCTACGTTAACGATGTTGTTAACGTTCACATCTATACCAGACATGCTACGTAACGCGATCAAGCGGGCGCTCGGCGCATCTGGCAACTGTGAAGCGAGCGTCATACGTTTGCCTGCGGAACGTCCAGTTCGATCATCAGAACGCATCGCAATCAAGATCGCAGCATTCATAGTGGCTCTGCTGAAGCGCAGCTCAGCCTCTCGGAGACCGAGCGCTAGCGGAACGAACGTATCAAGCTCTGCTGTCAGACCCACTTCGCGTACGTACAAGTCGATCGGCGTTGCTTGCGTAGCATCCGTTAATACAACGGTCGCACCAGCGACCGTACGTACGCTGACTGTCGGATCGTCTATCCGACCCGAGAGCTGCGATAGACGATCTAACAGTGAAACTTCGGTAGCGATCATTGCTATGGCGACGCCAGCATTCATCGCCGTTGCCGTCAACCTAACTGGCATAGCCACGTTGTTCAACGGTATGACGATCGACGCTTCATGCGTGTGCACGGGCACTGCCGTCATACGAGATGCAGCGTTAAGCTGGTCGCCGATCACGGCTGCGCACTTGCTTCCGACAAGCATCACATCGTCATCACCACGCAACACGGCTTGCACGATGCTACCAGACGTATTCGGCAGCAACGGCGTGGGATGGCGTGCTACAGTTGCGCTAGCGCTAACCTGCGTCGCCGTTACTTGCGCGTAGGGTATTTGAAAGTTCACGCGCATTGCCGCCGGCGACGCCACCATCTGAGTGAGCGGTAGCGTAGGTGTACCGGGCAACATCACGCCAACTGAAACAAGCGCAGTTGGATCGGCGCAGAATAAACGTACAGTAGCGTATACGCTATCATCAGAGAATGATGATATGACGATCGGATCTGCGTCAAATCGTAACGTTGTTTGCTGCTGAATGAACTTTATCATCGTGCCATCGCAAGCGTAAACAACCTGCAGAACACGAACTGTCCAACAGAGTTGCGAAATACACGACCGTAGTGCACGATCCTGCTTGTGCCTATCGTCCCACGATCAACGGCGGCCAACCTGTTCACTTTACCGTTCGTCACAGCGACCATCTGCACTGCAATCCTATTTTCCACAGGCGTTGGTGACATCCAAACAGTCGAATGTTGTGAGCTAGATAACAACGACATAATGCTTGCATCGTCTGGCACATCATTAGGTCCGATGGGCGGATAGTTGCCTAGCGGAGTGCCGTCAGGATTCTGTGGCGGTAGGTACGCAAAGTTTAGGATGTGCGCTAACGTTGGATCGGCAAAAAACGGATCAATGTGATCCGCATCAGCCACTTGCTGTCGCGACGGCACGGGCGCGCTGTCTAGCACGGCAAAATTTATCGTCGCGGGCTTTATGTCAAATGCGCCAGCATCTAGCGCAGATACGGTGTGCAACGGTGACAAGAACTGTAACGCTGTCGTTGGATCTAACGATGCGATGACAGCATCATCGTCAGCCGGCGTTGCAGCGATCGAATCGCTACCAGATACCATGAATGCCCGACCGCCAACGATCGTCACGGAACCAGATATCGACGTAAGCAGCTCGCCGAGCTCGTTTGCGTCAGACACGAGCGTATCTTGTGGGAGCTGGCGTGCTTCTAAGACAGGACGCTGACCGGCGTCATATACGATACCGTGACCGTCATCATCGTATATGACGCCGGCATCATCAAACGTGTAAAATGAGATGTCGAGGCCACCCTTGGCAAGTTGGCGACGACCCTCGACGGTCAGAATAGTATCGACGATCCGGGTGTTCGGATCAAGGATTCCCATGGCTACTATGTAGCCGGTTGTTGTTTCCGAACAGTGCGTTTCTTACGTGGTTGTTCCGCTTGACTCTCATCGTGTTCTACGGGTAAAGCCTTCGTATCCTTGCCACGCCGCGCTGCATCAAGTGCGCTGCGCGTGTGCGAAGATTTATGCGATAGATGAGTCGAGTCAATGTCAAAAAGTACTGCTCTGTTTGCTGGCACCGTGTTTGCTCCTATTCTTTCGCTCTTCAGCACGTAACGCAGCCGTATGACGACGTGAGAGGATCACGCACGTCCTTAATGATCTAGCTGCCGCGCGCATCATGCGGCGCGCTCTGATGCCAGCGTTCAAGACACGCTTATCACAACATAGCGCAAGCTCATCTTCAGCAATCTTGAACGCTGCAGACGCAGCATCCCACTCTCGCTTGATAGCAAGCGTTATAGACGCTGCATCATCCGGTAGCAAGGGTAGCGCTGTCACCAAATTCATCCCTCAACAGCTCCCATATCCTAAGCGCTAGCGTATGATCTTCAAAGCACCTGGCCATGTCTAGCATTATAATCATGCGTTGCTCATCGTTGATCCCGATGGACTCAATCTTGTGAGCTACGTCATGTGCAAAAGAGCGACGTGCAAGCAAGAGCGATACGTTATCAACATTAGACTGTTGTTCTGCCACTATGTGTCTCCACTTTCACTAACGTTGACCCTAAGATACGCATAAGCTTTACAAGCTTAACATCATCTGGTAGCAGCTCCGTCTTAAGAATTACGTGCTCGCCCCATAGGCTATTATCGATGATGAGCTGTGCCTGCTGCCAGCTTGAGATGTCAAGCTCGTATGAGCTCATCACGCTAGATACCCTATCAGGCAGTGATGCTCGTATCTCATCTGCCGTTTGTACAGCACCAGTGAGTTCAGCGCGATTTTGTATATCTGACCTGCAAATGTCATGTACCCTATGCATGATACCGCAGTTCGGACACTCAACGTACGATGGCTCAACGACACCGTCGTTGAGCAAAGAGCACGTTAAGAACCTAAACTGCTCAGGTTCTCGCTTGTCCTGCTGCTTAAGCACGCACCTGCACTTGATAGCATGACGTTGCGTGGTCTTCATGTTCGTAACGTTAGGTCACGATCTTTGCTGCAATGCGCGCTGCACCTGCGCCTGCGGCATTGTCAGCTATCGTGCGGGCGAAACCGACGATGACGCTCAGATCACGTTCTGATGTTGAGATCTGCTTTGCTCGCTGCGCGCTAACGAGCGTTGTTCCGAACTCATCGATGATGCTGCTGACAAGGTCACGGATCAGCTTCTCGATAGAGCGCTTGTCAAACTTCGCATGGGTCGTCGCGATAGTGACTTCTGCTTTCTTCTGCTTTGTTGTCTTCATGCATCGTATGCTTCAAAATCATACCTAGAGTGTGCAAATGGAGAGCAACGTGCAAACACGGACGAATCATCTGTTGGTCGAGGCAATAGATCAGCAACAAATGCAAGATGCGCTTCGAGCGCTAAGCTTCATGCGCAAGATCGACTTCACGAGCGTGCCGGCTCTGAACGTTGCAATCAAAAAGGTCCTCGACGATCTGAATGACGATCTAGCACGTGGCAAGCAAGGCACTATCAAGCGAGCAGCCGACGTCGTCGGCAGAGCGTTTCAAGCGTTGCGGACGCGCTCCGTAGCGCCGTTGCAGACGCCGATCGGTCGAGCGTTCGATACAGCGTCGGCGATCACGACTGGCTTTTCGTCGATGCCCAACGTCATCGACGCTAACGTACCGGACGTCGATGCCGCAGCTGATAAAACGCTCACGGATGCAGTCGCTGGAAAGGCCGATGCTGTGCAACGGCTCGTGCAGCAAGCGTTCACGTCTAGCAGCAAAGCATTCGATCCAACAGAAGTTGCTGACGAGGTGATGCACCTCAAGCTATCAGCGATCGCCGATCTTACCAAGCGTGTCAAAACAAGCGTGGGACAGCGTGACGTGATCTCACTGCTAGCAAAGCAGATCAAAGCGCAGCAGACAGGGACAAAACCGACCGAGCCCGGCCAGGCGGAGCGTGAGACAAAACGGTCGGAACCCACGCAGCAAACGCAGGGAAGCCAAACATCAAAATCGACAGGAAAGACGGCAACAGATCGACACGATATCCAGACAGCGCTTCCCAAGATCTTTCACGATAGCAAGCTAAGCCGTCAGCAGTTCAAGTCAGTCATCGACGCCATCGCTCGCAATGGTTATAAGCTGGCTAAGAAAGACACGCCGGCTTGATATGCACCTGCCGGATGGACAGATCCATCTGGACAAACGATGACGCCGTGCCTGGCTGCGTCATCGAGCAGCAACAACATCGCCACCAGCGTCTGACCCTGCAAATCTTGCATTTCGTTAGCAGCAAACGTAACAGTCACTGAGCTTCCAAGTGTCGCCAGCCTGCGCTGGATCAGCTCGGCAGCAACTTCACAGCTAGCATTAGCAAGGGCGACCATCGCGCTCGAACGTCTAGCATCGATCGCGGCGTTTGGTTGACCGACCAAAAGCACACCCATGCGAAGCATCGTGCACGTGTTCGCGACGTCATCGAAGCTTCCACACTGCCACAGCGGATCTGTTACCGTGTCGTGGAACGTAGCGCCGAGCGCAGCGCACGCATCGCCCAGAACGTTAACGCTACGCTCAGCTAACGGAAATTCCAGCAACGTAACGCATACCCTCTGCTGTGCATCGTTTATCGTTACAGTACGCCGTACATCTTCCATGGCAGTTCTGCACAGGATGATGCTCCTACCCTGCATATCGCTCGCAGCACGCAACAGTCGATCCAGCTCCGCAGCTGATTCGATGATACCATCGATGACGATTGCCCTACGAACTGGTCCGTCAGCTGTGCCAGAGACATGGGCCGGAGCGAACGTAGCAGAACGGCTGAACTCGACGATCGAGCGAAGCGTATCTGTCGAAGTGTTGATAGTGCACCTAGCTCCAGTGCGTGACGCACAGAAGCACGCCATCGCTAATGGCGTCAGGCGCTCAGCGATCGCATCGAACGCTAGCAGCTGTGCAGCGTGGTGACGACGAAACGTTTCTACTGGCAACGTTCCAAATCTCTTGATCGCTCGTAATGCCCTGCTGAATCCTGGACAGTTACGATCGCGCTCGCTCACGATCAGATCTAACTGCAAACCGCTTGCTGACCGACCGAGGACAAGCTCTGGCAATTGCTCGTGTGCACCATGTGCACCACGTTCTGCTAGAATCTGCATGTTATTGGTATACCAC
>JACCDN010579902.1_pt1 | contig 15566 bp, 16 predicted proteins | sample 7441691 | NCBI WGS metagenome assembly JACCDN01 (sample SAMN15323439, study PRJNA562643) | freshwater metagenome | isolation source: river surface water | place: USA:Blue River Watershed | collected 2017-08-16
GGCGCAACCCCGAACCACCCGTCGCGCACCGTCAAGGCAGCACACGGCAACATCATCAGCACCAAGCACTGGACCACAGAAGCGGCCAAGCGCATGCTGATGAACAACCTCGATCCCGAGGTAGCGGAACGCCCCGAGGACCTCGTGGTCTATGGCGGCACCGGCCGCGCAGCACGTAACTGGCACGCGTTCGATGCGATCGTCCACGCGCTCGATGACCTCGAACCCAACGAAACCCTGCTCGTGCAGTCGGGCAAACCGGTCGGTATTTTCACCACCCACGAATGGGCGCCGCGCGTGCTCATCGCCAATTCGAACCTCGTTGGGGACTGGGCAAACTGGCCCGAGTTCCGCAAGCTCGAGGCCGAGGGATTGACCATGTACGGCCAAATGACCGCAGGTTCGTGGATCTACATTGGAACGCAGGGCATCCTGCAGGGCACATACGAAACGTTCGGTGCAGTGGCCCGCGAAAAATTCAATGGCACACTGGCGGGAACCGTCACGCTCACCGGTGGGTGCGGTGGCATGGGCGGCGCACAGCCCCTTGCCGTCACTCTGAACGATGGCGCAGTCTTGATCGTCGATGTCGATGCAGACCGACTGCAGCGACGCGTGGACCACGGCTACCTCGACGAAATGACCCATGACCTCGACGTCGCACTGGACCGTGTGCTGACCGCCAAGACCGAACGCCGCGCCTTGTCCGTGGGCCTTGTGGGCAATGCCGCCACCGTGTTCACCGAGATTCTGGACCGCGGAATTCACATGGACATTGTGACCGACCAGACCAGTGCACACGACCCTCTCTCGTACCTGCCCGAGGGCGAGACCGTCGCCGACTGGTTGGCCGATGCCGCAGCAGACGCCGAGGGATTCACCGAACGGTCGCGCGCAGCAATGGCCAAGCAGGTCAAGGCAATGGTCGAATTCCAGGACCGTGGTTCCGTGGTCTTTGACTACGGCAACTCGATCCGTCGCGAAGCCGAACTGGGCGGCTACGACCGCGCATTTGAGTTCCCCGGTTTCGTTCCCGCCTACATCCGGCCGCTGTTTGCCGAGGGCAAGGGCCCGTTCCGTTGGGTTGCGCTGTCGGGTGACCCTGCGGACATCGCCGCCACGGATAAGGCCATGCTTGAACTGTTCCCCGAAGACGAACACCTCAAGCGCTGGATCACCAAGGCGGGCGAGAAGGTTCATTTCGAGGGCCTTCCCGCACGCATTTGCTGGCTCGGCTACAAGGAGCGCCACCTGGCCGGTCTGCGTTTCAACGAGATGGTGAAGAACGGTGAAGTGTCCGCCCCCATTGTCATTGGTCGCGACCACCTCGACTCGGGTTCTGTAGCATCGCCCTACCGCGAGACCGAGTCCATGAAGGACGGTTCTGACGCGATTGCGGACTGGCCGTTGCTCAACGCCCTCTTGAACACCGCGTCGGGTGCGACCTGGGTGTCGTTGCACCATGGTGGTGGTGTCGGCATCGGCCGCTCCATCCACAGCGGTCAGGTGCTGGTTGTTGACGGCACCGATCTTGCCGCCGAGAAGGTGTCACGTGTGCTGGTCAATGACCCCGGCACGGGCGTGATGCGCCATGTCGACGCGGGATACGAACACGCCGAGGACATCGCTCGCGAGCGTGGACTGCGCGTACCCATGTGGGAAGTCGAACAGTAGGCTTCCCCCATGACGACTCTGATCCGCGGCATCGGCGAACTATTCACGAACGACCCCCGCTGGGGTGACCGATTCGGGATTATTCGCGATGCCGCGGTCGAGGAAAAGGACGGGGTCATCACGTGGGTTGGACTCGATTCCGAGGCCGATTCCCGTGAATTGGACGCCGACGAGGTAATCGACGCCTATGGTCAGGCCGTCATCCCTGCGTTTGTTGACTCGCATACTCATATTGCTTTCGCCGGTGATCGCGCTGCGGAATTCGAAGCCCGCATGCGCGGGGAGAAGTACGCAGCGGGAGGGATTCGGTCGACTGTGGCGGCGACTCGCGCAGCCGAGGACGACCTATTGCGCGCGAACATGACCGTCAGCATGGAGGAACTTGCCCATCACGGCACGGCGACCGTCGAGATTAAGAGCGGTTACGGACTGGACGTCGAGACCGAGGCGCGGCTGTGCCGACTCGCCGCCGAGTTCACCTCCGAGGTGACTTTCCTCGGGGCCCATGTGGTTCCCGCCGAATTCGAGGGCCGCGAGGACGACTATGTGGATCTGGTGTGTGGCCCGATGCTCGATGCTTGCGCCCCGTACGCAAAATGGATTGACGTGTTCTGCGAGACCGGTGCGTTCACTATCGAACAGGCACGTCGCGTGCTCCAGGCGGGAATCGCCAAGGGGCTGTTGCCCAGAATTCACGCCAGCCAGCTCGGAACTGGTGATGGCGTGGCGCTGGCTGTGGAATTGGGTGCTGCGTCCATCGATCACGGAACGTATTTGACCGAGTCCGATGTGGACCTCTTGGCGGGCAGCACGACCGTATTAACGGTGCTGCCGGGTGTCGAATTTTCCACTCGCCACCCCTATCCCAATGCTCGCGCGCTCATCGATCGCGGCGTAACCGTGGCGATATCGACGGATTGCAATCCGGGCTCCTCCTACACCGCATCAATGGCGTTCTGCATCGCATTGGCGGTGCGTGAAATGGGGATGACCCCAGCCGAGGCCGTGTGGGCCGCCACGGCCGGTGGTGCCGCGGCACTGCGCCGCGACGATGTGGGTGTCATCGCAGAGGGCAAGCAAGCGCTGTTCACGGCCCTGTCGGCGCCCTCGCACATTCACTTGGCGTATCGACCCGGCACGCACCTCACTACTCCCCTGTTTTTCTCATCCCTGGCCTGATTCCGGCCGGACTGTCACTCGAAGGGACATCAGATGGCACTCGCACACGATGAACTCTGGCCACGGGCAGGCGGCTGGCCGCAGGCTTCCGATGACGAACATTACGATTTCGCAATTGTCGGGGTTCCCACCTGGAGCACGTCACTGTCGCCCGGTCACGCCTATGAAACACCCGCTGCCGTGCGCGAGGCCATCCGTCGGTATTCTCACGTCCTTGCGGACGGGCGCGATACGTCGACACTGCGCATCGGCGACTTTGGCGACGTGACCGACCCCGATCTGCACGAGTCGGCAGCCACAGATTTCATCACCGCGGCGTCCAACGCGACCACGCTGCTCGTCGCAATCGGTGGCGACAATGCCCTCACCGTACCCGTTGCACTGGGCGGTTACGGGCCGAATCTTTCTTCGGCCGGCCTGATCACCGTGGATGCTCACCTCGACGTGCGCGATGGGGTCTCCAACGGTTCACCGGTGCGCCGATTGGTCGAAGACTTCGGTGTCGACCCGCACAGAATTGTCCAGATCGGCATCGCCGACTTTGCAAATTCCACCGCGTACCTCGATCGCGTTCGTGATTGGGGCGTCACGGTCATCACCCGTGACGATGTAGCTCGCCGTGGTGTTGTCGATGTTGCGGAACAGGCCTTGGAGATTGCCGGTGCTGCCGGCGGCCCAATTCACGTCGATCTGGACATCGATGCGTGTGACCGTTCCATCGTTCCCGCGTGTCCCGCCTCGATTCCCGGCGGGCTCAGCGCTCTCGAGATGCGCCAGCTAGCCCGAAGGCTCGCCGGCCATGAACAGGTCCGCACAATTGACCTCGCCGAAGTCGACGCACGCACGGATTCAGCCGATGGACGAACCGTGCGACTCACTGCGCTGTTAATCCTCGAGGCCCTTGCGGGCCTCGCCTCTCGCTAACGGAACGCTTCGATACCGGTCAACGCACGACCCACCACAAGTGCGTGCACCTCGTCTGTGCCCTCGTACGTGCGCACAGACTCGAGGTTCATGATGTGACGCATCATGGGGAATTCCGCAGTAACACCGTCACCACCCATGATGGATCGCATGCTCGACACGATGTTGATTGCCTCGCGCACGTTATTCAGCTTGCCGACCGAAATCTGCTCATGCTTCAGCGTGCCGGCATCCTTCAGGTGACCGATGTGCAGCGACAGCAGCATGCCCTTTTCATACTCCAGGAAAGCGTCCGACAGCTTGGCCTGAGTAATCTGCATTCCACCGATGGGCTTGCCGAAAACCTCGCGGGTCTGTGAGCGTTCGATAGCGACGTCCATGACGGCGCGCGCTGCGCCCATAACGCCCCAGATAATGCCATATCGAGCCTCGGTGAGGCACTTGAAGGGCGCACCGAGCCCCTTCGCACCAGGCAGAATGTTGTCTTTCGGAATTCGGACGTTCGTCAGTTCGATGGCGCACTGAATCGAGGCGCGCATGGACAGTTTTCCACTGATGGGTGTTGCTACGTAACCCGGGGTTTCGGTGGGGACGATGAAACCGCGGACACCGTCGTCGGTCATGGCCCAGATAATCGCGACATGGGCGATGTTAGCAATTCCAATCCAGCGCTTCGCGCCGTTGATGACCCATTCGTCGCCCTCGAGAACAGCCGTGGTGCGCATGTTGGCGGGGTCCGACCCGCCGTGAGGCTCGGTCAGTCCAAAGCAGCCGGCCTTTTCGCCGCGAGCCATGGGCGGCAGCCATTCCTGCTTCTGTTCCTCGGAACCAAATTTTGCAATCGACGACATGGCGAGCGATCCGAGCACGCTCACGTGGGTGCGCCACGAGGTGTCTACAGCCTCGAGTTCGTAGCAAACCAAACCATAGGAAACGGCATTGGCGCCCGAGCAGCCATAACCGTTGATGTGCATGCCCAACATGCCCAGCTCGCCCAGTTCGGGAATAAGTTCCTCGCGCAGGCGCTGGATCTCAAAATCTTCATCAATCTGCGGAGCAATTCGGTCAACAGAAAATGCACGAGCCTTGTCCCGCCACGCAATTTCGTCTGCCGTGAGAAGGGCGTCGAGTCCCATAATTTCTTCGGTACGAGAGGTGTTGACCATGTGTCGCTCCTGTGCTGTTCACGCGTCCTTGCGGTGACTCTATTCTGTCAGAAACAACAACCTAAATTATGTAACTTCAGTGTTTTTAGGAGATTAGTCCTAAAACGTGGCAACAAATTGCGCCCTGCGCAACGACCACCCTAGTCTGGGACCATGGCACGGCAATTGCATCTGATTCGTTCAACTTTTCTTCCTCGCCCCACCAAGCCGGGTGCGAGGATGTTTGATGACTCCGTGACCGTAATGCGTGTCCTGCCCAGCGACCTGGACTTTTATTTGCACGTCAACAACGGTTCCTACCTGCAAATGATGGATGTCGCTCGAACAAACTGGACCGCCGAATTGGGTGGGATGACCAAACTGCGTCGGGTCGGATGGTACCCCGTTGTCGCCGCGAACACCGTGCGATACCGTAAGTCGCTGCTGCCCTGGCAGAAATTTGAGATCCACACACGGCTGCTGGGGTGGGACGGCCGAATGAACTACATCGAACAGGATGTCGTCCGCGGTGGAGTTCTGTACGCCCAGGCATTTATTGCGGGACGATTTCTGGGTCGCGGCGGGGAAAGAATTGCCCCGGTTGACGTCGTGAAACTCTTAACGGGCGAGGAATTGGTCTCCCCCGCGCTTCCAGAGAAAGTCCTCGAGTGGGCCCGCACACTGGGTGTCGCGGACCGTAACGCCCTCTAAGCCTCTAGGTGCGCACCGTCAGCGGGTGAACGGAACCAGATTTCACCCCACGACGTGATGGACTCGACGACGGGCTGCAGCGCAAGCCCCTTTTCTGTCAGCGTGTAGCTCACTGCTGGGGGTCGAGAGTCGGTCACCGAACGGCACACAATGTTTTCATCCTCCAGCTCGCGCAGTCGTTCGGTCAGCAATCGATCGCTGAGCCCCGGAATGGCCTCGCGGATCGTGCACGCACGGTCGGCACCCTTCAACATGGTGGCGATTATGGCGCCAGTCCAGCGCTTTCCGACCAGTTCGATGGCAGCGTGAAAGTAACATCATGGAACTTCTTGATCTCGGTCTGCTCATCATCCGCCTCATCATCGGTCTGACTATGGCCGCACACGGCGCACAGAAATTGTTCGGCTGGTTCGGCGGATACGGACTCGCCGTCGTTGGCGGCTGGCTCGAATCCATGGGCATCAAGAACGGCAAGTTGTGGGCTTTCGTTGCGGGTTTCGCAGAGTTCGCCGGTGGTATCGCGTTCGCCGCAGGCTTCCTCACCGCACTCGCCGCAGCCGGGCTCGTTGCCACCATGCTTGTCGCCATCGCAACCGCGCACAAGGGCAAGGGCTACTGGAACACCAACGGCGGTTCCGAGCTCAACTGGATCATCGCCGTGGTCGCTGTCGGCATCGCGCTCACCGGCGCTGGCGCATACTCGATCGACGCATTCTTCTTGCTGTAAATCTGTCGACGGACCGCCCGGTTTCCTCAGGGGAACTGGGCGGTTCTTTTATTCCCGGATGGAGCGGATCCGGCGCTCCAGGAATTTCCACAGCCGCTTCTTTCTCTGCCTCCTGAATAATGGATACCTCGTGCGCATTGGGCTGAAAGAGTTCGTTCATCACCGCAAAAGCGCCGCCCGCGTTACCGCCGGGTCGCTTGCCTGTTCGGCGAGCCTTGGCCATGTCACGGTTCCACAGCCACATCACCGCTGCGACGACAACAGCAAGAATCAACCACTCCATCAGCGCACTCCCTGTGTGGTGTCCAATGAATAGGTCGCGCGATGTGACCACTGGGCACTATCGAAATACCGTCTCTCGGACTCCCCCACTGTTACGTCCCAGGCCTCGGCGGAAGCGCCACCCCACAGCATCGCACGACGCCGCATCATCACCGTTGCATCGCAATCGACAAATATCGTGGCGTCATACTGTTCAAACAAGCCCTCGGCAAACGCAAAAGCGCCCTCGACAATGATTGGACCATCCGACGGAATGTCGACCCACTCGATCAGCGAGGCATCATCGGGTCGATACATCGGATAACGAACCGGGTCCCCCATTTCCGCCGGTTCCATTACAAACTCCTGCAGCGCATCGACGTCAATGGGAACGCCGGAATCGTCATCGCGGCGGTGGGCCGGCAGCACCAGATCTGTCAGCGGAACGATACTGCCCCCGAGAGCAAACGACAGCTGTCGTGCAATAAGGTCGCCACCCGCACCAGTCGGGCCATCAATTCCGATGACAAGGCGCGCGCCTCGTGGCTCACGCGATGCCAACGACCGCGCCATAATCGAGAAACCGAGTTGAGTCACACCTCAATTATGAGGCCGAAGGAGGGGCTTCATCGTCCGTTGAGTCAGCCTCTGAACCAGAAGCTGCAGCAGCCTCTGCGGATTCGGACGCGCGCTGCGCCTCGACGCGCATGACCTCGGCAACGGCGGTTCGGCCGCTAGGAATCAGCACGGCAAGGGTTATCGCCGCAATCATCAACAAGCCCGACGCCACCAACAGAACTTCAACGCTGATGACATCGGCCAGCGGGCCCAACACGGCCATTCCCACGGGCATCGAGACGGACATCACGATACCGACGAAGCCAAACACGCGACCCTGGCGCTCGGGGGCAACTGTTTCCTGCAGCATCGTCATTGCTGACGTAAAGAACGCGGGAACGGCGAGCCCAATGAGGAAGAAGAACGCGTAGAAAACCCACAGGTTGGGCGATAACCCCATGCCGATCGACAAAACACCGAACAATACCGAAGCGCCCACAATCAACTTGACGCGGCTAATCCGGGCGGCCACGGTCGCGAGCAGCGCTCCGCCAGCCGCCATTCCGACACTGAACAGGATTTCGCCCGTCGTCAGCATCCAAACTTCGCCGCCAAAAGTTCGGGCAATCATCAAGGGGGTGAGGTTTGACGGGGCAACAGCGATGAGGAATACGACGGCAAAAATCACCATGACCCACCGCACCACCGGGTTCGACACGATGTACCGAACACCGTCGGCAAGGTCCTCGAAATAGGCAGGCTTTTCTGCTCCGGCCTTGGCGCGTTCCAGTGTGGGAACGGCAACGAGGAACAGCAACGAAATGCCAATCACTGCGGTGACCACATCGATGAAAAACACCGCCACAATCGACATCGTGGCGTACACGCCCGCTGCCGCGACCGGAGCCAACAACCCCATCGCCGACTGGATCGTCCCGTTGATACCGTTGATGCGCATTAACTGGTCGGCGGGTACGATTTGCGGGATCAAGGCGGAAACTGCTGGCATCTGCACACCGGCGCCAACCGACCGCACCGCCATCACCAGGAAAATCAGCCATAGGTCGTCGACACCGGACATCATAAGAAGCGCAAGGCCCAGGGTGGACACAGCAATCACCGAATCCGAGACCAGAATCATCACCCGACGGTTCATGCGGTCGGCCCATACTCCGGCAAAGATCGACACAATGGCCTGCGGCAGGAAGCCAAATACCGTCGCCAGGGCGAGGACGAGCCCCGACTTAGTCGTCAGGGTCAGGTGCCACATGATGGCGTACTGCACAAGGAAAGACCCGAACATCGAGATGGTCTGGCTCGTCATGAAAATCACGACATTACGAACCCAGCGATCAGGAATCTGGGATACGTGACCTTCAGTGGAAACGGAATTCATGCGATGCACTCCGAAAGTGTTCAATGTTGTGGACCCGAGGGGATTCGAACCCCTGACCCCCTGCATGCCATGCAGGTGCGCTACCAACTGCGCCACGGGCCCAACGCTGCCGAAGCAACTTGTTTAGATTACTAGGTTTTCACCGAGTAACCAAAACGAGGCGGAAATTACTCGTTCGAGTCGTCCGCGGCGGGCTCATGACCCTCCAGCTCAAAGGGAATCGTGGGGCAATCGCGCCACAGACGCTCGAGGCCGTAATACACACGTTCTTCCTCGTGGAAGATGTGAGCGACGACGTCACCGAAGTCCAGCAGGATCCAACGACCCTCGGCGCGGCCCTCACGACGCAACAGTTTGGTGCCCGCCTTGTGCATTTCGTCTTCAATTTCGCTGGCAATTGCCTGGACATTGCGCTCGTTGCGCCCCGTGATAATCACGAAAGCGTCCACGATGGGCATGGGGTTGGACACATCCAACGCGACGATGTCGAAACCCTGCTTTGAATCAGCAGCGTTCACGATGGTTTGGACTTGCGCCTGAGCTTCGGCGGATGTGGTCACGGTATCCCTTTCTAGAGGATGTCGGTAAAGAGCGCGAGCGCGCCTACGGTGATAACAATGAGGCCGAGGAAGGCCGCAACGCCGGCGTACACGGCCGAGCTTGTCGTGGGAACTGGTTTCTTGTCGTCATCCTCGGTGGGGCGACCGATCAACACCAAGGCCTCCTGAGCACGTCGAGGAGCCATCTGCACCTCGGGAGTGGCCTCGACGGTGGGCTGCGCCTCGTCGACAAACAACGGTGCGGTGTCAAACGTCTGGTTGATGGTCATGATCGGGCCAGTCAACAGAATTTCGCCGGTCGCATTAAGCGGCACGTTGAGATCCTGCGTCGGGATTTCAGACAAAGTCAGAGTGTTTGCGGAAACGCCAGCGTTCGAATACCCGATTCCCTGCGACGGCGCAATGTCGTCATCATTTTCCTCGTCAACCTGATCACGCCATCCACCCTCGATGGGAAGGTCGATCGGTGACGTCAGGTTTTCGATGTTGGGAATCGAGGCGGGCGACAGACCCTCGGGGTTAGGGTCCGGGACCTCGACCTCGGGCAGGTCGTGCTCGACGGGAACCAGTTCGTATTCATGGTCGTCGATCGGGTGCTGCGGGATTACCCGGAAGTCGTATTCATCTTGTTCGACATGCGCGATGGGGGCGGTGTCGAGCTGTACGGCAGGAATTTCGGCCGGCTCGTATTCGGCTTCGGCTTCGGCTTCGATTTCGATTTCGGCTTCGGCTTCGGCTTCGGCTTCGGCTTCGGCTTCGGCTTCGGCTTCGGCTTCGGCTTCGGCGGCATATTCCGCTGCCGAATCAACGTCATCCAGATCACCAGCAATGACTTCGGATTCTTCGACGAGACCGAGGTTCCACGTTACGGTCTGATTGATAGCATCCTGATCGGCTTCACCTAACCAGCGATCGATGTCGTCTTCGTCGAGCTCTGCTTCGATCTCGGGGTCAGTTTCAATCCGCGCATCGAGAGCGATATCAGGATCATCTTCGTCAAGAGAATCCCCAACGGGCTTTTCCGCTGACTCATCTTCCACTTCGAGTGCAGAGTCGTCAGCAGAGTCGTCAGCAGAGTCGACCGCCAGGTCGTCGTTGGAATCTTCTGAATCTGATACGGGTTCGACTGCGTCTTCGACGCTTGCTTCTACTTCTGCAACTGCTTCTAGTTCTGGTACTGCACCAAGTTCGACATCGGGCTCGACATCAGCCTCGACATCGGGCTCGACATCAGTCTCGACATCAGTCTCGACATCGGCAGCATCGACATCCTCAATTGAGACGTCGATGGGCTCGGGACGAACCACAGGAGGCGCCACATGTGAAATCGGCGAATCGGGGGCAGCAGTTTCGGGATCATTCTGTGATCCAGCAACAACATCGGGGGCGGCATCGACTTCGGTGACGACATGGGCATCGACATCGACATCGACATCGACATCGGCGTCAGTGTCGGACCCTGATTCAGCGACAGCTTCGGTCTCACTATCGAGGTCGGACTCGACATCGGAGTCGACATCGGACTCGACAGCAGTAATGGCCTCGGGCGCGATCGCGGTTTCCTCGTCGGCTAGGGCCTCAACAAATTCGGCTTCAGCCTCTGCATCGACCTCTTCGACCGCGGCAGCGGTCTGAATTGCATCTGCCATGAACGACGGAACGGCATTGTCCAAAACCGGAGGTTCAACCGTGGGCTTGGGCAGGGTCGGAAGGACACCCGACTCCATCAAAAGCCGACGTTCGCGTCGTGGCATGAACGTGGGAACCGGTGCCACAGCAGCCGTTGTGTCCGTCGTAGGTCCGTCGTTGGCCGGCTCGATAGGTGCGTCGGAATCTGATGATTCCAGTACGCCATTCGAGGCCGTTACGGGTTCTTCTGCAGGAACCACCGCGGGGATAACGGGAAGCGAACCCGTGTTTGACAGGTTGCCGAACCAGCCGCGCTGGGCAGCACGTTCCGCCTCGCGGCGTGCACGGCGCGAAGGCAACTGGGGAATCGACTCGTCAGTCATAACCCTCAACGATACAACGAGTGCTTGGCTATGTACTGCACAACCCCATCGGGCACGAGGTACCAGACGGGTGAACCCTGGGACACGCGGGTTCGACAGTCAGTGGACGAGATCGACAGTGCGGGTACTTCGAGGCGCGATACGTGCTGCTCGGGCAAGCCAGAGACGCTTAACGGATGCCCCGGACGAGTCACCGCGACGAAGTGTGCGAGCGACCATAACTGGTCATGGTCTTTCCACTCGATGATCTGGGCGATTGCGTCCGCTCCCGAGATAAAGAACAAATCTGCATCGGGATGCGCGGATTGCACGTCGCGAAGTGTGTCGACGGTGTACGTCGGACCATTTCGGTCAATGTCGACGCGTGACACGGTAAATCGAGGGTTGGATGCGGTGGCAATTACCGTCATCAAATAACGGTGTTCACTCGGTGATACGTCACGTTTCTGGTACGGAACGCCCGTGGGGACGAAAATGACTTCGTCAAGCCCAAAGCTTTGTGCGACTTCACTGGCCGCCACAAGGTGCCCATGGTGAATGGGGTCGAATGTGCCACCCATGACACCAATACGGCGTCGAGCGGCACTTTCGGTCACGAGGGCCTAGTGGTGGTCGTGACCAGCCGAGGAATTGCGGGGGTTGCGCTTTGACACCTCACGGTTGGCCAAAGCGGCGAGTGCGAGCAACGCGAAGCCAGCGGCGAACGTGGCGGCCCATGCCCATGCGGGCATTACGAGAGGTGCGAGTTCCTCGGATGCGAGGATCTGTGCGAGAACCATGACGACTCCTAAAATCTGTGGTGCACTGTGTGCGTTTCTAGCCTACCGCCGCCATTGCCCGTTTCCACGCACAACCCATTTCGTGCTGGTAAGTTCCGGCAGTCCCATCGGACCGCGTGCGTGCAGTTTCTGAGTGGAAATTCCCACCTCGGCGCCGAAACCGAATTCACCACCGTCAGTAAAACGGGTCGATGCATTGACCATAACAACTGCCGAATCAACCTCCGCCAGGAACTTTTCCGCATTCGCCATGTTGTTGGTGATGATCGACTCGGTGTGTCGGGTCGAATGAGTCCGAATGTGCGCAATGGCCGCGTCGAGGTCTGCGACGACACGTACCGCGATGTCCATGGACAGGTATTCTTTGCCCCAGTCGTCGGCCGTCGCCGGTACCGTGGATTCGAAATTCCGCGACGCTGTCTCGTCGGCGTGAATGACAACACCGCTGTCGTGGAGTCGCTGCAGGATCTGTGGCAGAACGCGTTCGGCCGCATCGGCGTGCACGAGCACTGTTTCGACGGCGTTGCACACACCCACGCGCTGAGTCTTGGCGTTATGGATGATGTCGGCGGCCATCTGAACATCGGCACTGTCATCAACAAAGATGTGCACGACCCCTGCACCGGTTTCAATCACGGGAACGCTCGAATCGTTGACCACCGCGTTGATGAGTTGCGCGCTGCCGCGGGGAACAAGCACATCGATGTACCCGCGGGCGTTCATGAGACGTTGTGCGCCCTCGCGGCCGTACTCATCGATCGAGCTGACTGCTGCGCGGGGCAAGCCCACGGACTCCAGGGCGTCACCGATAACACGGACGATCACGCGATTGGACTGTTCGGCGTCGCTGCCGCCACGCAGGACAGCAGCGTTACCCGACTTGAGGCAGATTGCGGCAAGGTCGACAGTGACGTTGGGACGCGCCTCGTAGATTGCCCCGACAACTCCGAACGGCACGCGAACCTGTGACAACTGCAAACCATTGGGCAGGGTCCCACCACGCAGAATTTCACCGACCGGGTCGGGCAGTGCAGCGATGTCACGTACGGCGCCAGCCAAGGCTTCGACGCGATCCACGGTCAATGTCAAGCGATCCTGCAGACCCGCCGGCATGTTGGCCGCCACTCCCCTATCCAGATCGAGTGAATTCGCCGCGATGATTTCCGTCGTGTGAGCGACCAACGCCGTGGCAATCGCATCCAGCGCCGCGTTCTTGTCAACAGTTGTGGCACGTGCAAGTGCATAGGAGGCCTGCTTGGCATCGTCAAGAATTACAGCGAAACCGTCAATATTCTGGTCTGTCATGCCGCAAGTCTAAGCGGAAACTAGTGTTCAGCCGGCTCGAACCAGGTGCCGACCTCGGCACCACTGAGCGCCTCAGAGATTCGGGCGGTCGCCGTCAAAATTACGGGAATGCCCTCGGCGCTGGCGTACTTTGCCGCTGCGATCTTTGTCGAGGCTCCCCCGGTTCCGACACCCGCGGCACCGATTTCGCCGATCTCGACGCCCGAAAGGTCGTCACCCGCGGTGACAAACTCAATGCGCTCGGCCCCCTCAAGGTGCGGCGGCTTTGTGTACAGAGCGTCAACGTCAGACAACAGAACCAGAAGGTCGGCGCCCACCAACTCCGCGACCAGTGCGGCCAGGCGGTCGTTGTCGCCGAAGCGAATTTCCGCCGTTGCGACAGTGTCGTTCTCGTTGATGATGGGGAACATGCGCATGCCCAGAAGCCGATCCAAGGCGAGTTGTGCATTCTGACGATTGGAGGGATGGTCGAGGTCACCTGCGGTCAGCAGAACCTGTGCCGCGACGATTTCGTGACGGTTCAATGAATCCTGGTAGCGGTTCATCAACATGTTTTGCCCCACTGCGGCGGCGGCCTGTTGGCCGGGCAGGTCGTCGGGACGTCCCGTCAGACCCAGAATGGGCAAGGCCGTTGCGATGGCACCACTGGTGACGAGAACGACCTCAATTCCGCGGGAAAACGCACCCGCGAGCGCGTCAACAATCAGATGAATGTTGCCCGCATTGCCTCCGCTGATCGACGACGAGCCGACCTTAACGACAATACGTTTCGCGCTTACAACCTCGGAACGCACGGACTAGCCCTCGTCGCCCCAGGAATACGCCTCGCGTTCAGCAATACGTTCGGCCTCGAGCTCGCGCCGGGCCTCGGCCTTGGCGTCCATGCGCTCGTGGTAGTTCTGCTTGCGCTGCGAACGAGTCAAACGGTCGTTCTCGTCCAGACGGCTGTCGGAACCACGCGGTGAAGTAATCAGTTCGGCCGCGCTGGTAAGAGTGGGCTCCCAACCGAATTCAAATCGGTCGTTGTAACCAATGAAAATCGTTGCACCGGGAACGGCACCCGCCTTGTACAGAGCGCCATCGATGTCGATCTTCGACAGACGGTCTGACAGGTAACCGACCGCTTCCTCGTTGTTGAAGTCGGTCTGTTCGACCCAACGTTCGGGCTTGATGCCGCGCACACGATAGATGGTTTCCTCGCCGCGCTGTTCGATCTGGACCTTGAGCTCGGATTCGTCGACAGCCTTGGGCTTGATGACGATACGAGGGCGTGCGGCAAGTTCCGCTGCACGGGTACGACGTTCGCGGTCGACGATTTCACCGAGGTGCAGAGTCAGCTCTCGCAGTCCCACACGACTCGCGGTGGACACAACGAAGACCGGCATGCCCTTGGCCTCGAAATCGGCGCGCACGAATTCAGCCAATTCAGCGGCCTCCGGAACATCGGCCTTGTTGAGCACGACCACCTGGGGACGTTCCAGCAACGGAACCGAGCCCTCGGGCACGGGATATGCGGCGAGCTCGGCCGAGATTACGTCGAAGTCCGACATCGGGTCGCGTCCAGATTCCAGGGTTGCACAGTCAATGACGTGAACCAGCACCGTGCAGCGTTCAACGTGGCGGAGGAAGTCCAGGCCCAGACCCTTGCCCTCTGATGCACCCTCGATAAGCCCGGGAACGTCGGCGATGGTGAAGCGATATTGAGACGATTCGACGACGCCGAGGTTAGGGTGCAGGGTTGTGAACGGGTAGTCCGCAATCTTGGGCTTTGCCGCAGAGACAGCAGCTACAAGGCTCGACTTACCGGCCGAGGGGAAGCCCACGAGAGCGACATCGGCAACGGTCTTCAGCTCGAGCTGAACATCGCCCTCCCACCCCGTGGTGCCCAACAGAGCAAAACCGGGGGCCTTACGCTTCAACGACGCCAACGCCGCGTTACCCAGACCACCCTGACCGCCCGGGGCGATCACATATTCCATGCCGGGTTCATCCAGGTCGACAATCAGTTTGCCCGCTTCGGTCTTGACGACGGTTCCCACGGGAACCGGCAGAGTGAGGCTGTCGCCCTTGTAACCGAAACGGTTATCCCCCATACCCGGACCGCCGTTGGTACCGGAACGGTGAGGACGGAAGTGGTAATCGAGCAGGGTGGTGACCTGAGGATCGGCGACGAGGGTGATGTCACCACCGTTTCCGCCGTTACCACCGTCGGGGCCTGCAAGAGGCTTGAATTTTTCCCTGCGAACCGACACACAGCCATTTCCGCCATGACCGGCGCGGAGGTGAACGGTCACGGTATCAACAAAGGTAACCATGGTCACCTCCTTTCTCTGTA
>JACCDN010069645.1_pt1 | contig 15564 bp, 17 predicted proteins | sample 7441691 | NCBI WGS metagenome assembly JACCDN01 (sample SAMN15323439, study PRJNA562643) | freshwater metagenome | isolation source: river surface water | place: USA:Blue River Watershed | collected 2017-08-16
AAAGGTTTTGGTGTCGTACTTATTTAAGGCCGATATCAGAACCTTGTTTGGCTTGGTAGCTCAGTTGGTACGAGCGAACGACTGAAAATCGTTAGGTCGCCGGTTCGATCCCGGCCCAAGCCACAGGTAATTTTGATCTTTCACTTCTAAGTATCCGCACAAGAAAAGCTTTCTACTAAGGTTGTCTTGTGGCGAAAAAATGCGATGTTCTGATCATTGGTGGCGGCGTTGTCGGACTATCGACAGGAATTGCATTTTTAGAAGCCAACCCTTCTCTCAGAGTCGTAATTGCTGAAAAAGAATCTCGACTCGGATTACATGCCAGTGGTCGAAATTCGGGAGTTCTACATGCCGGTTTCTACTATTCGCCAGATTCTTTGAAGGCGAAGTTCTGTCGGGATGGAAACCAGGAATTACGCAAGCTTGCAAAGAAATACAGCATCCCAGTTCGTGAAGTTGGAAAAGTAGTTGTTGCACGAAACAACGATGAAAACGAGCGCCTGGAAACTCTTTTTAGCCGAGGGATCACAAATGGCGTTGAGTTAGAGATTCTTGATGCTGCGCACCTCAACAGAATTGAACCGCTTGCCATTACCCACGAAAGATTTCTATGGTCCCCGAAAACTGCAATTTCTGATCCTATTGCGATCATAGATGCTCTGCAAAAAGAGTTTGAGTCACTGGGCGGTTCTATCTCTTTTGGCACAAAGGTGAGTCTTAAAGAAGTCAATGAAGAAATTATTGATAGCTCACATCAATTCGAAGCAAAGAAAATCATCAACACTGCGGGGGCTCAGGCGGACCGAATTTCGCGCGCCGTAGGTGTTGGAAATGAATACGCAATGCTTCCTTTCATGGGTGTTTATCGCGCGACTGGAGAAAAGAATCTACCTCTTCAACGTCTTGTGTATCCCGTACCCCATCCGATTAATCCTTTTCTTGGCGTTCACTTCACACTTACCTTGGATAACAAAGTGAAAATTGGACCAACCGCAATTCCTATTGCTGGTCGAGAGCAGTATTCATTTTTATCAGGGTGGTCAGGCTCTGACCTTGCACAATCAATCAAAGGAATGACCTCGTTGATACGTGGTGATGCTCATGACTTTGGACTAATTATTAAGTCCGAATGGCCCAAGATCGTTGAGAAACTTTTGGTGAAGGAATCGCTCGAACTCGTTCCCGCAGCGAGCAAAGTAAAAACTTGGCACAAAAAACCTCCTGGGATTCGGGCACAATTAGTGCATCTTCCAACTGGCAAATTGGAACAAGACTTTGTCGTAATAGAGAAGTTTAATTCTGTTCATGTTTTAAATGCAGTATCGCCCGGGTGGACTAGTTCTATGCCCTTTGGAAAATTCATTGCTCTTGAATCTCACTGATGGATCTACCTAGGTCAGCAGCAAATTGATTGCACTTTGAATCTCCTCGGAGGCTCGCTCTAGTGAATTCGTCCAACTTTGCGCAGAATCATTGTCAACATAATCACTCACATATTTTAAAGATCGCCAGGTGACACTATAAAAGTGGCAAACCTTGGCTACTGCAAACAGCTCCATATCAACAAGATCAACTGAATTTTCAGTCAACCAAGGATCTACCTGAGTTACAAAACTGTCACCCGTTGCACAACGGACTGTTCCCATATCTGAAGAAAGTATTGCGCTTGTTGAGTCAAATGGGGTAGATCCACGTATGGCGAGAGGTTCGGCACTCATATCGTGTTCAATCACATCCCGGACAACAAAAGTCCCCTTTAAGTCAGGAAGCAATGAACCAGCCGTACCAACATTGAGCACTAAATCTGGCCTATTTTTGAGTATTTGTTCAGTAAGTGTTCTAGCTGCATTTATCTTTCCCACACCAGAGTAGACAATTTGTTGCCCAAAGTTTTCATCCGTAAAGAATTCTGACTCCAGAGCCGCCACAATAATTATTTTAGTCACAAGTAATCTTACCTACTATCTGCCTAGAGTTGCGATAACACGAAACAACCAAAGTTTGTTTCGATATTGCTTGCTAATAAACTTCATTGCCTTCCAATCCATTCTCACCACAGCATTTCGAAATGCGATTCCCATAAGAAAGTTGTCCCTTGCAACAGAATCAACTAACTCCAGTCTTTGTGCCCAATCAAGGTCTGCTTCTAAACTTGTCCGATTAATTGATCTAAGTGAATTTTGATTCACAACTAGTGTTGCATCAGGTGACTGTTGAAGTTTGAATTGATATTCAAATATCTTGTTTGCAAACCATAGATCCTCTCGCTCATGCATGTTCTCGTTAAAAGGTAGATGCGCAACAACTTCTCGCGAAATGATTAGGCCTGGAGTTGGAAAATAATATCTAGTTTTGAGCCAATTGGGTTTTTCATAAACAACCGATAGCGGACTAACGGATCCATCGTAGAGTTTCGCTGGTCGCCTCTTACCAGAAACGATAGCGGAAGAATAGGCTGCATCTAATCTATTTGTTTCACAAAACGCAATAAGCTTTTCAATGTGATGGGTTAACCAGTAATCGTCATCATCCAAAAAAGCAATCCACTGCGAACTCGATTCGCCCATTCCAACATTTCGGGCAAATGATGGCCCCCGTTTGCCACCGGTTCGGAGAATCTTTACTAATTGATTGTCCGCAAACTCAATTTTCTGTTCCGAAGAATCATCAATGATAAGAATTTCAGAAACTTGGATCGACTGATTGAGAATCGAATCCACACTTTTTGTCAGGGACGAACGCCCCTGCGTGGGCACGATAACTGTTACTCTTCTTCTCACATACCAACTTTACAGACTGAACTTTGGTGGAGGTGCAGGTGGGAACGCCATTTGTAATCTTTGACAGAGATGGGACCCTGATTGAGCACGTTCCCCATTTAGTCGAACCGAGTCAGGTGCGATTTAAGCACGACTTAATAGCTGGAATAATTAAATTGCGTGATTTCGGTTTTCACTTCGGGATGGTCACTAACCAGTCAGTGATTGGTAGAGGTCTAGCAACTTTCGAAAAAGTTGCTGAGATTAACTCCTTGATTTTAGATTACTTAGCCAAGCATGGAATTCAATTTGATTTTGTGCTCGTTTGTCCGCATAGACCTGATGAGAGTTGCAGCTGCAGAAAGCCAAACATTGTTCTCGGACTTCAGGCCATCCAGAACTTCAATCTACTGCCCAGTGAGAGCTATGTTGTTGGCGATCAAGAAACAGACCTAATTTTTGGAAAAAATCTAGGCTGCCGAGTCGTTCAAGTTAAAGGAAATGCTAAAAAGAGTGAGTATGCCGACTATTATGCGCTTAGCTTGAGTGATGCGGCTAGCTGGATTGTTCACGAGATGTCAGCACAAGGGAGATGAATGTCAATCATTAAAGAGCGATTTCAAGAATTGATTGAATTAATCCCTAATTTCATGGCTACATCTGAGAATTCAATAAAAGAAGCATCGGTGATGATCGCCAAAGCCTTTAGAGACGGAAATAAAGTACTTCTTTGCGGGAACGGTGGAAGCGCTGCAGATTCCCAACACTTTGCTGCTGAGTTTGTAAATGCATTTTCCCGAAGCATCACCCGACCTGGGTTGCCTGCCTTAGCGCTCACCACAGATTCTTCTGTCATCACGTCGATCGGAAATGACTTCTCTTTTGACAATATTTTTTCGCGGCAAGTCCAGGCTTACTCAAAGCCAGGTGATATCTTGATTGTGCTAACGACAAGTGGATCGTCAGTCAACTGCATTAACGCAGTTTTGGAGGCTAAGAAACTTGGCGTACGAACAATAGCTTTCACCCGAACAGAGGCCACTATTTCTCAATATGTAGATTTGACCATCCCGGTGCCATCAACAAACACCCAACATATACAGGAGTGCCATATATTGGCGTATCACGTGATAACCGAGTTGGTGGAGAAAGAGCTGTTCGAAGGAGCAAATTCTTGAGTCAGATACTAGTAACAGGTGGAGCTGGGTACATCGGGTCGATGTTAGTGCCCGATTTGTTAAGTCGCGGCTACAAAGTGACCGTCGTTGACAACCTTATGTTCAAACAAACAAGTTTGGCTTCTTCAATTAGAAATAAAAATTTAGAGTTTGTTGTTGGAGATGTTCGTAATGAGAGTTTAATGAGCGGACTTATTTCCAAGGCTGACGTAGTGATTCCTCTTGCTGCAATCGTAGGAGCGCCTGCTTGCGATAGCGATCCGGTAGCCGCTCAATCCATCAATAAGGATTCAATTTTGTGGCTTCTCAATAAGCTAAGTACAAACCAACGCGTCATCATGCCCACCACTAACAGTGCTTATGGAAGTGGTGACAAAAATAATTTTTGTGATGAAGAGTCACCCTTGAATCCATTATCACTTTACGCCAGGGACAAAGTCACTGTTGAAAAAGCCTTGATGGAAAAGGAAAAGGCGACAAGTTTTAGACTTGCAACAGTTTTTGGAATATCACCCAGAATGCGACTTGATCTTTTGGTTAATAACTTTGCCTACAGAGCGATTACGGATAAGTTCGTTGTCGTGTTTGAAGGTCATTTCAAAAGAAACTATATTCATGTTTTGGATGTAGTGCAAGCTTTTAATTTAGCTCTTGAAAATGAAGCAAATTTCAATGGTGAAATATTTAATGTCGGACTTTCTGAAGCAAACATATCAAAAATTGAACTTTGTCAGGAAATCCAAAGACTACTTCCAGGCTTTACATTCCTTGAGGCACCACTTGGAAAAGATCCAGACCAAAGAAATTACATCGTGTCCAATCAAAAGATTGAAAATTTAGGATTTAAGCCCCAAATTACCCTCCAAGATGGGCTATCGGAATTAATAAAGGGCTTACCGATGTTTAACCACAAACCTTTTACAAACATTTAATTTTATGGTTATAACAAAAACGCCATACAGAATTTCATTGTTCGGTGGTGGTACGGATCATCCAGCTTGGTATAGAGAGCATGGGGGTGAAGTGATTTCATTTGCCATAGACAAATTCTGCTACTTAACTACTCGGATTTTACCTCCATTTTTTGAACATCGTTATCGCATCGCCTATTCAAAAGTTGAGCACGTGAAGAGTTTTGATGAAATTCAGCATCCAGCTGTTCGAGAGGGAATTAGAAAATATAGCCCAAAGTTAGCCCTGGAAATCCATCATGACGGTGATCTCCCTGCACGAAGTGGGGTGGGTTCTTCTTCTGCTTTTGCAGTTGGTCTGATTCACTCGCTAACAATTCTCCAAAATCAAGACTTAACCAACATCGAGCTTGCAGAACAAGCGATCATCCTTGAGCAAGAAATCTTAAAGGAGAATGTTGGATCTCAGGATCAAATTGCTTGTGCTTTAGGAGGGATGAATTATCTCAAGTTTGGCAACAATCCTGAATGGAGTGCGCAATCAATATCTTTAACTTCTGACCTTAAGTCAGCAATCGAAGATCGAATTGTTTTGATTTATTCGGGCGTCCATAGATCAAGCTCCGATGTTCAAGCCAATTTGTTACTTGATTTAGATAAAAAAGGTAAAGCTATGGATCGAACGATCAATCTTGCACGTCAATGTAAAACGATTTTCGAATCAAAAGGCGATCTTGATCTGATTGGTGAGATGTTGGCGGAAAGTTGGTTCCTCAAGAAAGAAATGAATGGTCATTCTGTCACCCCTGAATTAGAGAATCTTTGGGATGCATCAATAAAAGCGGGGGCATTGGGCGGGAAAGTACTGGGTGCAGGTGGGGGTGGTTTTTGTATGTTTTGGGTAAAGGAAGGGGGTCGAGACAGCTTCCTTAAGCAATTTCAGTTGGGTACTCATGTCCCTGTAAAGATCTCAGGTGAGGGCACAACCTGCCTGTTAAATAGTTAGAAAACTACATTTTCCCACTAACCTAAGCCTATGCAATCTTGGACCGTTGAATCTCTAAAGGCTTACGAAACTAAAATAGCGGATTTGTTCAATAATGGCGCGATTCGCGCACCAGTCCATTTATCTGACGGCAATGAAGCTCCACTCATTGAGTTATTCTCAAAAGTACAAACGGAAGATTGGGTATTCTGCTCATGGAGAAGTCACTACCAATGCCTATTAAAGGGTGTTAAACCAGAGGTTTTAGAGTCTGCAATTCTTGAAGGAAGATCGATAGCACTTTGCTTTTCTGATTTCAATTTGTACTCGTCTGCAATTGTGGGTGGGCAGATTCCACTGGCCGTTGGCGCGGCACTTTCAATAAAACTTGGTAATAAGAAAGCTCACGTCTGGTGTTTCATAGGAGATATGACTTCTGAGACCGGCATGGCACAAACGGCGATCAGATACTCAGAAAAGCATGATCTCCCAATTACATTCGTGGTCGAAGATAACGGCATTTCAGTTCTTACCGAAACAAGAAAAGTATGGAATTCACAAACTCTAAGGTTTGAGGAAATGGAAAGTTCTAAAGTTGTTAGCTATAAGTATAAGAGCACCTATCCTCACGCAGGTGCCGGAGTTAGGGTGCAGTTCTAATTATGGGGAAATATTTTGATGAATTAAGTAGATCAATGCAGTACCTCGCTGAATTCGAAAATACAAAGTTCATAGGACAGTCAGTTGAAGTCGCGGGTACTGCTATGCGAAATACCCTTGTATCGTTGGATCAATCAAAACTAATTGAACTGCCCGTAGAGGAAGATTTTCAGATGGGACTTGCCGTCGGAATGGCCTTAACCGGTTTAGTTCCAGTATCGATTTTTCCGCGCTGGAATTTCTTACTCCTCGCGACAAACCAAATTGTTAATCACCTGGATAAACTTAAAGAATTAACGCAAAGTGACAATCCAGGTAAAGTTATAATTAGAACTGGAATCGGATCTGTTAATCCACTAAATCCGGGTCCTCAACATACTGGAGATTTTACAGACGCTTTCAGGCTGATGTGCCCGAACATTAACGTCGTTCGTTTGGACACCGCAGAGATGATTTTCCCAGAGTATAAAAAAGCGTATGACCGTACAGATGGCATCTCGACGCTTCTCGTTGAGTGGAGCGACAAATATAATGACTGAGATTAAATGGCCGTTAATGAAAAACAATATTAGTCGTTCAGACCTTGACGCATTAATAAATTATCTCAAGCAGGATGATCCGAAGCTAACGCATGGGCCACTCGTAAGAAAATTCGAGGAAGAGTGGAGCAAATGGCTTGGAGTAAAGCATTCTGTAATGTTGAATTCTGGTGCCTCAGCTAATGATTTAACCATGATGGCTCTACGAGAAATGCGAGGGGTAGGAGAGGTCATAGTCCCGCCATTAACTTGGATCTCCGATATCTCATCAGTTCTTCGAGCGGGGATGGCTCCAGTTTTTGTCGATATTCAGCCAGATTCTCTCGCATTAGATCCTAAATTAGTATTTGAGGCGATTACCCCAAATACTAAGGCAGTATTCCTCACTCACGTTTTAGGATTCAATGGATTAACAGATGAACTGATTGACGGCTTGAGAAAACGAGATGTGCTCTTGATTGAAGATGTATGTGAATCACATGGAGCGACACATTCCGCACAAAAAGTTGGTTCTTTTGGATGGGCTTCGAATTTTTCATTTTACTACGCCCACCACATGACAACTATCGAGGGCGGAATCGTGTCAACCAATGATTCTGAACTTTACGACATGCTTCGTGTTCTGCGATCTCATGGGATGGTGCGAGAAAGTCTGAATCAATCCACAAAGGACAAATACGCTAATGAATTTCCTGATTTAAACCCGGACTTTATCTTCGCATTTGCCAGTCACAATATGCGTTCGACGGAACTAAATGGTCTGCTTGGCTTGGAGCAACTCAAGCGCCTTGATGAAAATAATGTGAAAAGAACTCAAAATTTTAATAAATTTCTGTCAGTTCTGGATCCGCAAGTGTTTAAAACAGATTTCAAGGTTGAAGGTAGTTCAAATTATGCTTTTACCCTGGTTCTAAACCAAGCAGATATGAAAACTCGAGACAAAGTCGAGAATTTGTTGAAATCTGAGGGAATTGAATTTCGAAGAGGACTTTCTGGTGGAGGAAATCAACTTCGTCAACCATATTTGAAGAATCTACCCGGGTTCCCTGCTCCCGAATCTATGCCTGTTACGGATCATATCCATCACTATTCTTGGTATATCGGCAACTATCCTGAGCTAAGCCATGATCAAATTGACTGGCTCGGTTCGCTATTGAAAACAATCTAAAGGAGAAACAAATGTCCAACCAACTTGATGTTGTTTTCGTAAATGCTGACTCTTCGGCTGCTGCTTACCAAGGGTTGGCTGCCAAGTTTGCAGCGATTGAACCCCCAACGTGGTCTTTGTTGCTTGCAAACTCGATGCGTTCTGTTGGTTTTCGTGTTGCCCTGATCGATGCAACAGCCGAAAACCTTTCGCATGAGCAGACAGTTCAAAGAATTATTGAACTTGATCCTCGCCTAGTTGTGTTTGTCGTCTATGGACAGAATCCGAACTCTGGAACAATTAACATGGTTGGAAATACAGAATGTGTGGCTCTTCTTAAGGATACGGCACCAAATCTAAAAACTTGCTTCGTTGGCTCCCATACAAGTGCGCTCCCACTTGAAGTGCTTGCAATTGATGCGATTGACATAATTCTTCTAAATGAAGGCGTTTATGCCCTTAGAAATTTATTGGGGAGTAATCTTGAAGAGGACCTTCGGACTATAAAAGGTATTGGTCACAAGTTTGATGGTAAGGCTGTACTAAACGCCCCAGAAGTTGTAGTCCCGACAGACAAAATGGATATCGACATGCCAGGGTATGCTTGGGATTTATTGCCGATGAGAGAAAAGCCTCTTGATTTGTACAAGGCACATTTTTGGCACACAGAGTACAAGCAGCACAATAGAACGCCGTTTGCTGCAATCTATACCTCCCTAGGGTGCAGATTTAAGTGCGATTTCTGTATGATTAATATTGTTAACAGAGTCGATAATGATTTAAGTGTTGCCTCCTCAAATTCACCAAACATGCGATTCTGGTCACCAGAATTCATGCTTACTGAATTTGAAAAGTTGGCAAGCATGGGCGTGGAACACATACGTATTTCAGATGAAATGTTCTTTCTAAATCAACGCTACTTTGAACCCCTTCTTGAAGGGATCGTCGACCGAGGACTCGACCTAAAGATGTGGTCATACACTCGAATAGATACAGTTCGAGAGCGCTATCTAGAGTTGTTCAAAAAGGCCGGAATTAACTGGTTGGCACTTGGAATTGAGGCAGGTAACCGAGAAGTCCGTCGCGAAGTTTCTAAAGGTACTTTCCAATTAGATGATATTTCATCCGTTGTGAAGCTTGTTCAACAACACGATATTGGCGTGGCCGCAAACTATATTTTCGGATTTCCTGAAGACACTTTTGATACGATGCAACAAACCCTGGACTTAGCGCTTGAACTCAACACCGAAATGGCCAATTTTTACCCATTTCAAGCATTACCTGGAAGTCCACTCTATGTAAAAGCAAAGGCTGAAGGTTGGCGTTTGCCAGATACTTATCAGGGATATGGATTCCTTTCATATGAGGCTACTCCGATGGCCACGAAATACGTTTCTGCTGCTGATGTTGTGCGGTTCAGAGATCAGGCTTGGCAGACTTACCATGAAAACCCTGCCTTCTTAAATCTTATCGAAAACCGATTTGGATCTGAAGCAAAATTTGGGATTCAGGACTTAACCAAAGTCAAGCTAAAGCGTAGGATTTTGGAAAATTAAGAACACATTCATTTCAATTTGCTTACCTTCTCGGGGAAGGCCTAGACGGCTAGAGGCCATGATAAACAGTGCTATTTCACTTGCTTCGAACCCAGAGGCAATTGAATTCATTATCTATTGTGATGACGATGACCAAACTATGGAGAATTTTATAGCCCCGAATTCTACTTTGGTTCGAGGGCCAAAAAAGAGTGTTAGCCAAATGACAAATGAATGTTTCTATCAGTCTTCGGGCAACATCGTAATGTATGCGGCAGATGACATTCTCTTTAAAACTGAGTCTTGGGATCTGATCGTTAAAAAGGGTTTGTCCGGAAAACCAGCTTACCTAGTGTATGGAAATGACCTAGGCAGACCTAAGCAGGAAATTGCAACCCACGGTTTTATGACTCGAGACTTTGCTAGTTTGAATGGCTATCTTCTGCCTGAATTATTCAGTGCAGACTTCTGTGACACTTGGCTAACAAGTATTGCAAGGATGGCTAAGTGCTTAAAGTACATTCCTGAGCTTGAAATTGAACATATGCATCCTAATTGGGGAAAGTCTCTCAACGATCAAACTTACGAGAGTCGTGAAGGAAAGAAAAACTACTTAAAGTTGTGGATTAAATTCAAAATAACCTTACCAATTAGATTGCTTTTAGCGATTAAAGTGTTGAACTACAATTCTGCTTGGAAACTTCCAATATAATCTTTGAGTCCCTCATTGATACCCACGACGGGTTTCCATCCGAATCCACGCCAGTAGCTATCATCAAGGGCTTTTCTCCGAGCTCCGTTTGGTTTATTGATATCAAATTCTATCGACCCGTGGTATTCGGAATAAACGGCGATTTTTTCGGCTAGATCTCTAATAGAAATTTCTTCGTTTCCGGCAAGATTAATGACACTATCCACTCGACTTTCTTCCCTGATCCTTAGCTCAACCGCCCTCGTCAGATCACTAATGTAAAGAAAATTCCGAAGTGATAGCCCGTCTCCCCAGACTATGACTTCTGAATCCCCATTTTTTTTCGCTTTCAAAAAACGCCCTAGAAGCGACGACATGACATGGCCATTAATTCCAGTATTCCAATCTCCAGGGCCATACAAATTAGTAGGGATAAAGGTAGTCCAAGAATAACCAAACTCGTGGTTGAATGCAGATGTCGCCTCTAGGAGCAAAAGTTTGGAGGTGGCGTAACTCTTGCTTGTCTTTTCAATTGGCCCAGTATTCAAATCCGCTGGACTCAATGCTTTGTCTTCGTCTAAAGGGTAGACGCAAGCTGAGGCAAACTGAATTAGATTTCTTATCCCAAGACTGTGACAAACTTCCATTACACTGACACTTGATGCAGCATTTGAAATAAGTAACGTTGCAGGGTTATCAATATTGCCTTGCACTCCCGCCACCTTGCCTACACAATTGATTACAATCTCGGCTTTAGAGTCAATTAGAAACTTTCTAAGTTTTTCTTTATCGCGCACGTCAAAGTGGTTTCTATTATGCACCGCTAAAGAATGATTCTTGCTTAGCCCATAATTTAAATTTGAACCAATGAAACCTGTTCCACCTAGTAGGGCAATTCCATTTTTTGCGATGTCAATTCACCTGACTCTCTATGTTTCTACACACTTTATCTCTTTTGGAATCCAGCAAGTTCTTCGAAGTAAATTCTCCATGCCTTCCCCAATTTCACGTTGTTATCAGAAGATACTAGTTCATTGTACCGTTCAGTCATTGAAAAATTTAAATCTTGCTCAGACGCATTGCGAAAGAATTCCAGCTCCATACCCAAGGTATCTAGGATTGAGTCATCAAGATGATTAGTCGTTATTCCAGCTCGAACGAAATGTAAATCTGCCAGAGCTGCCCGAAAAATTCGCATCGGCGAACTCCAACTCCATGATTCAGTCTTTGGTACGTGCAAAATTGCCCTTACACTGATTGATTCGGTTCGAAACTCCTCTAGAGATTTACCAAATACTTGTACTACCGAAGTACCTTTCAATTGAAGTTCTCGAATTATCTTTTTCCTATATGGTGTTAGAGAATCAATGTTTGGAGCGGAAAAAATCAAATCAAACTCACCAATCTTATTCTCCGGAATACATGCGGGACTAATGACCGGATAATCTAAGTTGAATATCAATTTATTTGGAAATGCCCTTTGATATTCCCTTATATCAGGGAGGTCTCCTAAAATAACTATTGCTTCGCAGAACTCTGAGACTCTAATTAATTCACCTAAACGATGTTGAGAAGAAAATCTATCTATAGCGGAATCAAACTGCTTCGACCAAGGTAAACCGTTGTAGCGAAGCACTTTTTCGAATGATAAGTGCTCCGTCGCAATTAAAAATATTGGTATTTTATTTGACTTTAAAAGATTTAGCACTTGATCTGATACCTTTGCCCCATCAAAGATGAAATTAAAGGCATTGCTTAGAAAATTTCTAGATTGTGAATACGCAAATCCATTTTGGGTAGCCCAGAGATTGAGGAACTCAAGCTGATCTTCAAGGCCTGCTTGAGGTTGATCACTTAAGTTCACATGAAATTGAGCTCTATTTTCCACGAATAAACCTTCGTTTTATAAGAGCGAATGATTGAGCCGCTGTCAATCGTCGTAACTCTGAACAGATCTGTTTCGAGTTTTCCACATTCATTAGTGTCAATATTTTACTTAAAAAATAGTTAGTGAGGCTTATGTAGCCAAAATATTCCTTACGTTTTTTTCGACTTAAGAGTTCACCCGGATTCCTTGAAAAATTTTCAACTCTGTCTTTGCCGACGCTTTCGCTATCAAGAAAATAGAATTCACTCCATCTATAGATTTTTTCGTCTCCCAGATCGAAAATTGCAGCTGGCCTCGTCATGACTTCCCAATCTTGAGATGCAATCTCTCTGTACCCTCTATCTTCCTTCGACAAATTATCCTCAATCTTGAATGATTGCATATTTTCTTTGCGATCAGTTGAATATTCTTCCGTGTGAAGATTATAGTTCTCAATAATATTTGATATTTGCTCCACTAATTCTTCCTTGGCTGCAGTAGCGGCTAAATAGTAACTGGACTCAGAATTATAGGAAAAGCCCAATTCGTTTTGCTTCACACTGGTTGGAATGCTTTCCATAAAGAAAACTCTGTCCAAAAATTGATCTAGTAGTCCCTCCAACCCATAGGGTCTCGAAGTTACGATTTTACATTGGTTTTCCATTGCTCGGAATATGGAATCAGTATGTAAATTCAGAGAAGGTATTACATATATCCAAGACTTACTAAGAATCGCTTCAATTAGCTGATTGTTTACAAATGAAGAATAAAACGTTATCTTGTCAAGGTGATGAAAAGCTGCATCACTTAACCCGAGGGCCAACAATTCTACATTAGTTGGTCTGGCCCCGATCACAGTGATTTGCAAATCAGGGTGCTTTTTAAGCAGTTGCGGTATAGAATTTAGTAAAATCAATCCACCACGGTCAACAAAATTCTTCGCTGTCTGATTCATGGAATTATTAAAAACTATCGATGGATTAGAAGTTTTTGTGATTGGATTTGCGTTAGATTTAAGTTGCAATTCAATAATTTCAATTTCTGGAATTATTCCGTATTCTCTTTTCAAATAGTTTTGTAATTCTTTCGCTGATTCTTTTACATGAGTAAACAATAATTTGTTCCTATTGCTAAGAATCTTCTCTATATCGATTTGCATTTGATCTTTTAAACTAGCACTCTTCTTACCTGAAGGAAAAAATAGAGTATTAGGATCTTCATAATGTAGGGCAAAATCTTTTTCGGTGTTGGGAATTCGAGTGTGGTGAATTTCAAATTCCATGTTAAGGCGATTTAACATACTTCTTTCCCAAGTTATGTAACCACCTCGGTTGAGTGCGTATTCATGCCAATCATTTTCTAAATTTGCGCGTGATTTCGCCAGAATTGTTTGGAGTTCACTTTGAGTACAAAATGTTTTTATATCTGGAATCTTAAAACTGCCCTTAGTTAAAATTCTTCCTAAGAGAGGGCGAAATCCATTTAATGGAATATAACTGGGTACGTTCCATGGTAAGAATATATTACGATTCGTTTCTAGGATTGATTCCAATTTAGAATGCGACACAACTCGATAGTACTGGTCAAATCAAAAAGTTCAATCATAAAGAACCTCTAAAGGCTTGAAATTTAGAATATGACCATACTTCGGCGAAACTTTTCAACTCTCGTAGTCGTTAATCTCCTTAGCGATATAAATCTGGGGTCGGTTTCTATAAGAATATTTCTTCACTGCTAACTTCCCTCATTAAGGCCGGCGAAGATATGTTTTTGTAAGTTCCTAAGTTAATTCCGTGTGATCAAGTCAGGCTCAATTACACTCAAAAAATCTTCTAACCTAGCCTGAGCGAGGGCATATCTCTGATCAGTACTAAAATTTTTTCTAAAACAACACCGTGGCAAAACTTATTAAATTACAGACAAAATAAGATTTTAAAAGATTTATTCTTATTAATAGCTTTTTTCAGTTGATATGTCAGAAAGGGAAGTTTACTCGGTTGAAATAATGTCCGATCTTTAGTCGAGAACTACTGATCCCGTAGGCGTCGTCAACTGAACCGCAACAATCCCATACTCGCCATCATTTGCTGATGGATCAATAAACTCAACATCTGCGCCGTTTAATCCACCAAGGATCTCTGTCTTAAACCAAGAGTCAGATAGGTGATCAGTGTCAGCGATCGTGATCTTCTCAATGGCAGCAACTGCTTTTCCATCTTGTGATGGGTGGTCAGCGGTTAGCCATTGAATAAAGAATGGAAGCTCGCGAGAGTCGGTGATTTCATTAACTCCGATTTGCTTCCACTTTAGATCGCTTCCATCTGGACGTGTGCGGTGACCTTCGATTGCGCTGCGTCCGAACTTCTCTTCAACTTTGGAAATATCTTCAGTTGCAAAAACCCAAGTAAGCCAGCCGCCGCCCTCTTGTGCCTGACTCGGCAGATATTCAGTTTGTGGATAGGAATAGTCATGGCATTGAGTTTGTCGGTGGTAGGTGCGAGGGTTCGGAGATGGAAGAAACTTCAAAAGAACATTCTCGCGAAACCATTGAGGTGCTGACATCCCAAGCGAGGTGGGCGGTCGACTACATGGGTTCAGCTAGTAACCAAATTCTGGTTCGATCCGCTACTTTAATTGGATTCCTAGCAATTGAATTTTCATTTATTGCAGCCTGGAATCCCTCTGATTTTGATCATATTTGTAATTCCCAATGGTTTTTTGGTCTGGGTCTACTATCAATTTTTTGCAGCGTAATTTCATTTATTTGGGCTGGAAAGACTAAAGAATTTAAGTACCTTAATTTCGATCAGATCAGATACGCGCTAGGGCGCGGTTCGGAAGAAGCTGGGCGAATTCCATTAGACGCGTTACTTCAGAAGAGTGACGGGCAGGACTTATTCGATCGACTAAAAAAGGAAAATGACCACATCGGGTTATTTTTCAATCTCGGAGTTGGTTTCTTGCTAGCAGCCCAATTCATATTAGGGTTATTGATATTTCAAAGATGGGTCAATTGATGAACGGTGATGAGGGACTACCAAATCCAACAGGTGGCGTGAAAAAAGCTGCAATTAAACCTGTGGCCAGAAGTAAGAAAAAAGCTGCAGCTCCGAAGAAGGCAGCACCGCGACGTAAAAAAGCTGCAGCTCCGAAGAAGGCAGCACCGCGACGTAAAAAGGCTAGTGCGGCAAAGGCGCCATCCAAGAAGGTTAGGTCAAGCAAAGGTAGAAGCCGAGCGAGATAACAAGTTCAAGATTCTTGGACCGCATCTTATGCGCTGATGCTTACAGAT
>JACCDN011188658.1_pt1 | contig 15559 bp, 10 predicted proteins | sample 7441691 | NCBI WGS metagenome assembly JACCDN01 (sample SAMN15323439, study PRJNA562643) | freshwater metagenome | isolation source: river surface water | place: USA:Blue River Watershed | collected 2017-08-16
GCTTAAGGCGAAGTACAACGTAGATGCTGCTCTAGCTGAGCCAAGAGTACCTTATAGAGAAGCTATACGTAAGAAGGTTAAGGTTCAAGGTAAGCATAAGAAGCAGTCAGGTGGACACGGACAATACGGAGATGTTTGGATTGAATTTGAGCCAATTGAATCCGAGGATTTGGTTTTCGAGGAGAAGGTATTCGGAGGTTCTGTTCCTAAGAACTTCTTCCCAGCTGTAGAGAAGGGCTTGCAAGAGTCTGTTAAGAAGGGAATTCTGGCTGGATATCCAGTAGTTAACATGAAGGCTACTTTGGTAGATGGTTCTTACCATGATGTTGACTCATCGGAAATGGCATTCAAGATTGCGGCTAGCTTGGCATTTAAGGCGGGAATGGAGCTTGCTAATCCTGTACTTCTTGAGCCTATCAGCAAGGTGTCTGTTCATATCCCTGAGGACAAGCAAGGCGATATCATGGGTGACATGAATAAGCGCCGTGGAAGAATAATGGGTATTGATTCAGATGAAGATGGATCAGTTGTAGAATCTGAGGTTCCTACAGCTGAGATGGGATCTTACGCAACAGATCTTAAGTCTATGACTCAAGGACGAGGCTGGTTTACGATGGAACATGTTCGTTACGAGGCAGCTCCACCTGAGGTCGCAGAGAAGGTTATCGCTCTAAGCAAAAAAGAAGAAGAGTAATACTTACAAAGATTAAATAGTGTAATAAGGACTAGTTTTAACATTCGTGTTAGGGCTAGTCTTTTTGATTGCTTTAAATCTTAATAGATTCGATAAATTGTCGTGTTGTTGTCGCTACTAAAGAAAGCAACTGGGGTCAGATTCTGCTCGAAAAACTCGCGATTATAGCCTATCGTATTATAGGTGCTTAAGTAGTTGTAGAACTCATCATCAGCGACAAGATAACGAATATTTCGTTCTGTGCAATAGCGCACGAACTCGTCTATGTTGCCATTGCACCCTGATATTAACCACTCGTAGTTATATAAACGAGTGTCAGTGTCGTGCCCTGCGGAATATGCGTAATATGGCCAGCCGTAGTAAGTTGCGCGACCTGCTAAAAAGAAGCGATTAAAGGACCAATAAGGAGTTAGAAAAACGTCAGATTCGTTAGTGTTGTCAACTATCCAGTCGACTAGCTCAGACTTTGTGTTTGCAGCAAAACAAGTATCACGATTAGCATTTACGTAGATTGCCCATTCACTTATTCCAGTAAGGGTCAATGGAGCGAGTAAAGCAATTGCCAGAAGCGTAGCGCCGGATTGCATTGCTATAAAGGCAGGTAATGGCAGAGCCTTCTTATGAGCCTTCTTCTGAATTGGTTCTTGAGCTATGATGCTTTCTTCGGCGGATAAGGTGGCCTTATCCTCTTTGCTCTTGATTGAGAAAGGAATAGTCAAAAGATTTGAGAGTAAGCCCGCAACGAAAATGTCCATTAATATTAGCGTTACTTGAATGAACTTATGATTCGCTAGCATTTCTACAGAAACCTTAAATAAGAAAGCAAATACAAGAGGCGCTAGAAAACAAATGAAAAGCAAAAATCTATAGCATGGGCGTTGTTTCTTTATGTCGAAAATCATCATCACAGAGCTATACACAAATGCGAGCACAATGGTAAGCCCTGTTACGATTAGTAGATAGTTCAATATATTAGCAAAAGAAACATTTTGCAAAATGAAACCAGGGTCAAAGGCAAAACTTACTACAGAACTAGGTCCTCCTGAAAGAAGAATCGTTTGCACCATTGAAGATGCTATTGCTACTAGAGCAACAATTATATAGGAAAGCCTATTTTGACTAAAGATTGCCATAGTTGCTAGAATTAGCAAAGCAGCAATTAAGGCGGATCCATGGAAGTAAGGCACTATCAGAGCGATGATGATGGCCAACAGCAACGATCCAACCGGATTTATAGGATCATTCTCGTGCCAGAGCCATGAGTGTTTGCTTGCTATAAAGGTTTTGATGAAACCTTTGAAGTCATTTTCGCGAGAAAGAGCAATAGACATCCTTCGAAGATTAGGAAGAAATAGGATAATTAGGATTAATATGACAGCCATACCAAGCATGAAGTGACGCTGGTTTGCATATACGTTGATTGCCCAAATGCCCCAAGAGTCGTACTCGGTGTCGCCATACCAATTCATGTATGAGAAAACGTATTTAAGAGCCGATACTAGTGAGAAACCATGAATGTTGCTAACGGATTGAAGCTCCAGAAAGATGTTAAGGGAACTTCTGAATAGTACGAGTAAGGGTGCAAGAACAAAGCTTAAGCGTTTTCCCGTTAACATAATTGCCAGAAGTCCTAGAAGACTTAATGAGCAAGCCATTACAATGATACTGGGAATGTTGATAGCAAAGTCGATGCTAAAGCCAAGAAATTGCAATATTCCGCACAGATAATAGAAGAAAAAATGGTATTGAATTCCATCACCTGAAAAATGCATGTATTGAGTTGGAAAGTTGAAGCCAACACCAAAAGAGGAAATCATAGCGGTGTGTGGCGAGAGATCCGAAAATACTGTCGCACCGGCGGTCAGATTATTTCCAGTGATTTTGTAGGAGTAGAAGAAAATAAATGCGCTAAGAAATACAATTACAAGAATTGTGATGTCGTAAAGAATAGCACTAAAGCTTTTTTTGCTACATGTTGGAATTGATGCTAAATCAGGGTCCAGTTTGGATGTTCTTTTCGAGATCGATATTCTGCAAGAAGCGCTCAAATATACTAGCAGAATGCAAGTGAAAACTACGCCAGTGTTCTTGCATGCGGTCGGGGAGTCTAAGACAAAGCTAAGCGCTAAGGTAACGTAGTAGCATACAAAAGAGGAGGACATAAGCCCGACAATAACACCTGTTGGAATAGTAAAAAGGTAGTCAGGAATGTATTGCATGATTCTCTTGGAGGGAACGCAGGCGACTAAGTGTCTTCTGATATTTGGCATAAAAAAACGCACTAATGTTACGCCCCAGAACCCACTTAAAAGTAAGAATAGAATCGCTAACATGACTGTTTTTACTCTCCCTCTTTGTTCTTAATATAAGAATACCAAAAAAAGAAGCGCAAACAACTTAATTGCTAATAGGTAACAGAAACGTAATCTTGAGAAGGCTTTTGTGTGCCAGTAGCTATGCTATAATTTTTTTAGTCAAACGAAGACCAGGAGATATTTGTATGAGAATTGTTGTTTTGGAGGGCGGATTGAGCCCTGAAAGAGATGTATCTAAGACGTCGGCTAGACTAATCGCGAACGCACTTCTTAGCAGGGGCCATGAAGTATGCGTTGTTGATTTATATGAAGGCATAGAAGACGATAGCGATCTTGATTCCCTTTTTCGAACAGGGAATTCCGATCCATACACATATACAATTCTTGAGACAGAACCGGATCTTGAAGCAGTAATAGCATGCCATGGCGGAAGAAGGCAATGGCTTGGACCTAGAGTAATAGATATTTGTAAAACAGCTGATACGGTTTTCTTGGGACTTCATGGCGCTCATGGCGAGAATGGCCAAGTTCAAGCGCTCCTAGATGCATATGGAATTAAGTATACTGGTTGTGACTACATGGGTTGTGCTCTTGCTATGGACAAGGACGTATCCAAGATGCTGGTACAAGGAGCTGGTCTTAGAACTGCAAAATGGGTGACAAGGCCTTCAGACCAAATTGATTTTGATTCGATAAATAAAGAGATAGGAATGCCTTGCGTGATTAAGCCAATCGGATGTGGAAGTAGTTGTGGCGTATCGATTGTAAGCACCAAGGAAGAGTTCGACAAAGCTATCTCGTATGCTAATCAATATAAGCAAGATATCCTTATCGAGCAATTTATTAAGGGACGTGAGATGACTGTTGGAATTGTCGGTGACCACGTTCTTCCAGTAATAGAAATCATTCCGCATGAGGGCTTCTACGATTACAAGAATAAATACCAAGCAGGTTTAACAACACATATTTGTCCTGCAAACCTAACAAAAGAGCAAACTCAAGCGGCTAAGGACTTTGCATATAGTATTTTTAAGATTCTGCGTATGAGTTCTTATGGACGCATAGATATTTTCTTTGATGAGGAGAATGACTGCTTCTGGTTTATTGAGGCGAACAACTTGCCTGGAATGACCAATACTAGTCTTGTTCCAGATGCTGCTGCAGTTGATGGAATCAACTACGAAGAGTTGTGTGAGAGAATCGCGAAGGAAAGCATAAACAGATGATTAAAGTTGGAATCATTGGTGGCGGTGCTTCGGGACTTTTTGCTGCGTGCTTACTTAAGTATTTGTCCAAGCAAACAGGGAAGGACGTTGAAGTTATAGTCCTAGAAAAGACCGATTTTGCTGGTAAGAAATTGCTACTTACTGGGCATGGTCGATGCAATATTACAAACAACAAGGACGTAAGGATTCTTAAGGATGGTTATCACGAGGCAGGCAACTTCATGTACCCGGCGCTTAAGGCTTTTGACCCTAAAATGGTTATAGATTTTTTTGAGTCGGAGATGCAAATGAGTACTGTAGAGCAAGAGAATAATCGTATTTTTCCAGCTTCGGAGAAATCGTCGACAGTATTGGAAAAGATGCTTAATTATATCGGCGCTGAGACAATAGTTACCTCGTTTGACTGTAAGGATGTTGTTTTACGTCAAGGACAAGTAGATGTCATATCGAAAAACAACGAGACTAGAACCTTCGATAAGGTAATACTGGCGATGGGGGGCAAGAGTTACCCTCACACGGGATCCGATGGATCGTCATACAAGCTTGCGCAAAAGCTGGGGCATACTATAGAACCGCTTCGAGCATCTCTAGCGTCAGTTGATGTAAGTTCAAAGGACAGAGAGTTGACTTCAAATATTTCAGGCGTTTCTGTTGAGGCGGATGCAAGCCTTTTCTATGATAGACGCAAGCAAGCCAAGACTCATGGAGATGTTCTTTTCACACATAGGGGTCTATCAGGACCTGCAATTTATGAGCTTTCGCGTGAGATTCCTTTGGACATTGGATCTAGGGATGGCTGGATTGAGTTCGATTTTTTGCCAAACTGCAGGGATGAGGAGGTTGATTTAAGTTTGCTTGCTAAGATAGACGAGAAGCCTAATCGCAAGCTAATTAATCTTACTGGTGATTATGTTCCTGCTTCTCTTTCGCAGGAGATTATTAAACTGAGTACGAATAAGGCGGATGTAACCCAAATCTACGCAAAAGACACTGATAAAAGCCTTCGAAAAGCAATTTCCACAAGCCTGAAGCACTTAAAATTTCATATGGAAAGTGCACCAAATATCGATACTGCCTATTGTACTCGTGGAGGTGTTAGACTTTCCGAGATAGACAAAGAGACCATGGCGTCTAAGCTAATCGATGGAGTTTATATCATTGGGGAGATGCTCGACGTTGATGGTATTAGTGGTGGATACAATCTGCAGGCCGGATTAAGTGAAGCTTATGTTGTCTCAAAGAATATCTTAGGATAATATAGAGCAATAAGCTTCATAAAGGTAGGTAATGAATATGACCTTTTCGCAAAAAAGACAGGACTATATTTCTTGGGACGAGTACTTCATGGGCGTAGCTGCACTTTCAGCTCAAAGAAGTAAGGATCCAAGCACGCAAGTTGGAGCTTGTATTGTAAGCGACGACAATCGAATTATGACAGTTGGATATAACGGAATGCCTATGGGCTGTTCAGATGATGATTTTCCTTGGGCGAGAGAAGGAAATACGCTTGATACGAAGTATCCTTTTGTCTGTCATGCGGAGATGAATGCGATTCTCAATTGTGGAACAGCGGACCTCCGTAACACGAGAGTTTATGTGACGCTTTTCCCTTGTTGCGAATGTACTAAGGCTTTGATTCAAAAGGGAATCAAGCATATTATTTACCTTGATGATAAGTATCACGATACTGATGGTTGCAAGGCTGGAAGACGAATGCTAGACGCTGCAGGTGTTAATTACACGCAATATAAGCCTTCAGGAAGGGAAATCGGCTTAAAATTATAACTTTTTTGAGTATTTGCTTGAAAAACATATGGCGCACGAATATAATCGCAACATAAGGCATAAGCATATCATAAATGCATTGACGGGGAAAAGTAGTTTGATGATGCATCCCAGGGAGGAAGAGCCATAGACTGAAAGCTCTTCTGGTGATTGACACAAATGAAGTTCGCTCCTGAGCATGACTACTGAAAGGCATTCAATTAGGTATTCACGGATGGCTCACCGTTACAAGAGCAGGGGATTAGGACAACTCGTGTCTTGTTCTCCAATGAGAGCGATTCGAATAGAATCGAAGATGGGTGGTAACGCGTATTAACGTCCCGTCGCTAGGATAACCTAAGCGGCGGGATTTTTTTGTTGCCGCACATGAAAGGAAGGTCAATATGGCTAAGGAATTTGAAACATTTATTTGGGACAAAACTAACGAGTGTATGAGTGAGGACGAGAGAAACGTTCTAGTTAGTACAAGACTAGTAGATTGTGTCAATCGCTTGTACAACAACGTACCTTATTACAAGGCAAAGTTGGACGCGGCGGGTGTTAAGCCTGGCGATATCCATGGTATTGAGGACTTGCCAAAATTACCTTTCACTGACAAATATGATTTTCGCGATAACTATCCATTCGGAACTCTTGCTGTTCCAAAGGACCAGATTGTAAGATATCATGCTTCTTCAGGAACTACAGGCCGAATGAAGGTCGTAGGATATACAGCTAATGATGTGAAGCTTTGGAGTGACCTTCTTTGCCGTTGCTTTGCTATGTCAGGTATGAAAAAGGGAGACCTAGTTCATATTGCATACGGCTATGGACTATTTACTGGTGGACTAGGACCACACTATGCTTGTGAGACTTTTGGTTCAACTGCAATTCCAATCTCTGTAGGAAATACAGCAAGGCAGATTCAGATTCTAACTGAGTGGCAGCCACAGATTATTTGTTGCACACCAACATACATGCTTCATATTATCGATACAATCGAAGCTCAAGGAATCGACAAGAGTTTGCTTAAGCTTCGCGCTGGAGTCTTTGGCGCTGAGCCTTGGACCAAGGAAATGAAGGATCAGATAGAGGAGAGAATTGGAATCAGGGCATTCGACATTTATGGATTATCTGAAATCTTGGGACCTGGCGTTGGTTGTTCTTGCGCTCATAGTGACTTGATTCACATTAATGATGACCATTGCTTGCCTGAGGTTGTTGATCCTGATACAGGAAAGCCACTTCCAGACGGACAGCTTGGCGAGCTTGTATTCTCCTCCATTACTAAGGAAGGCGTTCCAATGCTTCGCTACAACACACACGATTTGACGAGACTTTATCATGGCAAGTGCGAGTGTGGAAGAACTACAGCTAGAATGGAGAAGGTAACAGGTCGTGCTGACGACATGTTAATCATTCGTGGCGTAAACGTATTCCCAACGCAAATCGAAGCGGTTGTCATGAAACACGATGAAGTCTTGCCACATTACATGATTTATGTTGATAGAGTTGATAATCTTGATAGAGTAACAGTAAAAATCGAGCTTAATCCAGAGAAATTCTCTGACACAATGAATTACTTACAAAAGGCCGAGAAGTCAATCGAGAGCGACATCGCTTCCATTACAGGCATCCACGCTAAGGTTCTTCTAGTTGAGCCTCGCTCCTTGCCACGATCTGAGGGCAAGATGAAGCGTGTTATCGATTCTCGCTTTGCTAAGTAATAATTTGCACTAGTGTTACAATAGAATATACTTTTCACAATCAATACTTGCCGTAGGGGGACAAATATTATGAAACTTGTGAAGTCTTTTCGAAAACTAGTAGCAATAGTGCTAGTTAGCTTTGTTTGCGTTGCTTTATTCTCTGGGATGCTAAGCTCAATAGTATATGCAGACCCAACAGCAACAGTAACTTCTGAGAACACCTGGGGTGACAAGGGGCAAATCGTCCTTTCTTTGTCGGGCTGCTCCGGATACGAGACTATTACCGTTACGGTTAGCTTTGCAGGTCAATTATCATCAGCATCGGGCTGGGGATTTGACACATATACAATAGACGGAAATCAAGTAATAGCCTCAGTTAGCGCTTCTGGCTCAAACTCTTGGGCATTTTATAGTAGCGTAGGAATTGAAGGAACTGGAAGCAATATTACCGACGTCTCGCTGGTTTCCATAACCGGTTCCGGCTCTTCGGGTGCTACGACGACGGTTACAGCAACTACCTCTTCGGTATCGTCAAGTACGAGTACTTCTTCTGGAGAGGAGCCAACAACATCGCAAGAATCAATCGCTTACGTTGATGGTGATGATTGGCTAACGACTGATGGAGACAGAATCGTTGACATGAGTGGCAATGAAGTCTGGCTAACTGGAGTGAATTGGTTTGGATATAACACTGGAACTAATATCTTTGACGGATGCTGGTCGTGTTCTATGGAAAGCGCCATCGAGGCAATTGCCGACCACGGTTTCAACCTACTCCGTATTCCAATGTCTTCAGAACTGCTATTACAATGGAAGAATGGCGAGTATCCGACTGCTAACTTTAATCAAGCCTTAAACCCGGAGCTTGTAGGCCTTAATAGCCTTGAAATCTTTGATTATGCTTTGGAACTTTGTCGCGAAAATGGAATTAAAGTTATGGTCGATATTCATTGCGTGGAAACTGATGCAGCTGGCCATATCATGCCACTTTGGTACACGGACAACTTCACAACAGAACAATATATTGAATCTCTTGACTGGCTTTCCGAACGATACGCTAGTAACGACACATTGATAGCCTACGACCTTAAGAACGAGCCTCATGGAGCCGGAAATGAGAGTACCCGAGCTATTTGGAATGACTCATCGGATCCAAACAACTGGCGCTATGTTGCTGAACTTGCAGGAAACACAATTCTAGACAACAACCCCAACGCGCTTATTATGATTGAGGGAATCCAAATCTATCCAATAGATATCAGTACCAATAATTTTACCTCGATGAATGAAGGTGACTATTACAACTCCTGGTGGGGCGGCAATCTTCGTGCTGTTGCTGACTTCCCAGTCGATTTCGGAAGCGAAGAACGCAATGCCCAAATCGTATATTCACCCCACGATTATGGCCCAGCCGTCTACCAGCAACCTTGGTTCTACTCAGGATTCACATATGAGTCTTTACTAAACGACTATTGGTACGATGCTTGGTTATACATAGACGATACACAAATCGCACCACTCCTTATTGGCGAGTGGGGAGGCTTCATGGAAGGCGACAATCTTACATGGATGACTTACATGCGCCAACTTATTATCGAATATCGTCTCAACCACACCTTCTGGTGCTTTAATGCTAACTCAGGCGACACTGGCGGACTTGTCCTTGACGATTTCACAACGTGGGATGAAGAGAAGTACGAATTCGTAAAGCCCGCTCTTTGGCAAACCGAAAATGGTCAATTCATTGGCCTAGATCATTCCGTTCCTCTAGGCGCAAACGGTCTTAGCCTTAACGCTTACCTTGGAATTGATTCCGCTCCGACCACTGAACCTTCCGAGACAACGCTTGAGCAAACTTCGGATTCAGATCAAAGCGCTTCAAGTGGGTCAACCAAGTCAAGCGAGGCTACCTCTGCCGACAAGAAGACTCAAACCAACGCTTCCCTCAAGAAAATCCTCACTATAGCTCTTATTTTGATATGCGTTATTTCAGTAGGCTTCATTATTTTCGCCATAGTTAGTATTGGGATTAATTCTGCTCGAAAAGGAAATGTTAAGGAAACTATAAAAAGTTTATTCAAACGAAAAAAATAAAAGATACCTGTGGGTCCGTGCACACAGCACAAAAAAATTACAATTATGAATTAATAATTAACAAGTTTTTCTATTATTGTGCAACATACACAAAAGGCATAACATTGCGAAGCGTTTCTATAGTGACAAGAGCATAAACCTGTAGTATATTAGTCATAAAATTACATACGAAGATGTCTAATCATATATACGGGAGGAATTTTTTGTGGCTTATTCAAAGGGTTTGTTTCGTGAAGTTGGCAAGAGGAATTTATTAAAATTTTTTAGCATTCTCGCTTGTATTGTGGTGTTTATCGTTGGATTAGGAAGGCCGGTTAGCGCCGAACCGAGCGTTAGTGTAGATTTGGAGGTTGAATGGCCTGGTGGCGCTAATTTTTATGTAACCGTATCTGGTGGTTCCAATTATGATTCATTAACGGTTGATATTACGTTTAATTGTAATTTGACATCTGTAAGTGGCTGGAGTGGTTCTGCAACTTCAAATGGAAATAAAGTTACTTTTGTAATAAATGATAGATGGGTACTTGATGGAGGAAAAACTGGAATTAGTGTTTGGACTGAGAACAGTAGCGAATCGATAACTGCAGCCTCCTTTTCAATAGTCTCGAGTACTGCAACAGTACCTTCTAACACTCAAACACAACCAACACCCCCTGCAAATAATCCTCCTCCGCCTCCTCCGGGACAGCAACCTCCAGCTCAACAGCCAGGTGGCAATCGCCCGGCGAGACCAGGAGCAGGAAACACTCCGGGTGCTACAGCGACTCCACAGGAAACAACGGCAGCAACTACCGTTCCAACAACGGTAGCAACGGCAGTTGCGACAACTGCTCCAGCACAAGCTACTGAACCAAGTTCTATAGCAACTACAACTACAACAACTACAACAACAAATACTGCTAATGATAATGTTGCTACTAGTACAACTGAGACAACTGCTCCAGTAGATTCTATTGATAGTACTGTAGATCCTAATGCAACAGAAGAAACGCTAGTTGAAGAGAGCGGTAGTGTTATAGTTGCAGGAGTTGCACTAAATGCTCCTGATGAAGTAAATCCAAGCAATTCCAGCAATAGTGGTGAAACGGAAGGCGCGGTTACTAGAAGAACGAGTGGAGACTCGCTATCTATTGCTCCTGGCGTTAAGAAGGAAAGCAATGGGCCATTAATCATAAGCATTATTTTTCTTCTATTTGCTTCATTTGTAGCATATAGATTCATTAAGCTTAAGACTGAGGGTATTTATGGTGCTGAATTAGCTCTACAGATTTTCTTTATTGGTGACATCATAGAGAAGGTAACGGGAAAGAATATTTTCGCGCAACCAAAGGCTGAGACTAATGCTCAAGTTGAAGTCATTAACGGTTATCTTAAGAAGTCCGACACAGCGCCTATAAGACCTGTGTATTCAAATCAAGCTGTTCTTAGCAAGCAACGTGCTCAGATTTCTCCTAGGACGCCAGGAAAGAGTTCGAATATTGCTATGGCATCGACTACCGCTGTTGTTGCAGTAAGGAAGGAAGAAAGCATTAGTACTGGTCCAAAGCCAGTAGAAAAGCATACATTTGATAGGCCTGCTAGTACATCCGTTAGTAATGCCGACGCTTTGGCTCGTAAGGAAGCGGCTCTAATGAGAAGACCTGCTGCCCCACAAGCTACAACATCAACGATTGTTAAGCCTGTGCCTCCTAAGGCAACAACATCAAGTGTTCCTTTGCAGGAACGAGCACCAATTAAGAGACCTGCCAGCACATCCGTTAGTAATGCCGATGCTCTGGCTCGTAAGGAAGCAGCTCTAATGAGAAGACCTGCTGCCACTCAAGCTACTACATCAACGATTGTTAAGCCAGAATCTCCAAAGGTCCAAGAGCAAAAGGCTGAGGCTCCTAAGGCGTCAACAAGTGTTCCTGTGCAACAAAGAGAGCCAATTAAGAGACCGGCTAGTCTTTCTGCAAATCGTGCTCAGGCTTATGCGAAAAAGCCAGAGGCTCCAGATGCTCCTAAGGCAACAACATCAAGTGTTCCTTTGCAACAAAGAGCACCAATTAAGAGACCGGCTAGTCTTTCTGCGAATCGTGCTCAAGCTTATGCGAGAAAGCCAGAGCCACCACTTACGCCTGAGATAAAACCAAGTAACAAAATGCCTATACAGCAGAGAGCACCTATTAAGAGACCAAAGAGTGCATCGGTAAATCATGCACAAAATGGAAATTCAAATGGAAATACAGTCACATAAACGATACAATAAGGCAAATCCATATTGAAGGGATGCTGTTATGAGTATTGCAATTATTACGGGAGCTTCATCTGGAATAGGTGAAGCTTTCTTGTCTGAAGTAGTTAATTCAACAGGTAAATTTGGTGGCACTAATATAGATGCCATTTGGATTATTGCACGAAGAGCCGATAGATTGGAGGCCCTTAAGAAGAAGTATTCGAATTCAAATATTGTTCCAATAGAAGCTGATTTGACTTCAGAGGAAGGCATTTCCATAATTGAACATGAATTATCTAACAAGAAGCCGACAATTGGTTTACTAATCAACTGTGCTGGGCTGGGTAAGCGTGGCAAGGTTATTGACCGAAGCAAAGATGACTTGTCAAGCACGCTTGATGTAAATTGCAAATCGCTAAGTATTCTGACTAGATTGTGCTTGCCATATATGGTTTGCACAGGGGGAGCTTTTTCTTGGAAGCAGGCTCCAAGAATCATTAATTTAGGGTCATCGGCGGCGTTCTTGCCACAACCTGGATTCGCGTGCTATGCAGCATCAAAGGCTTATGTTTTGTCATTTTCGAGAGCGCTTTCATATGAATTGCATAATCTCAAGATAGCGGTTACCGTTATCTGCCCTGGACCAGTAAATACAGAGTTCTTGTCGAAGGCGACAGATAGCAAGGAGAGCAAATTCACGGGCATAAGAGCGATGTGTGTTCTAAGTCCTGAGAAGCTTGCGAAAAAGGGGATGAAAGCTGCAATGCGTGGAAGGCATCTTTACGTTTGTGGTTTCATGCAAAAATGTTTATATCTAGCGTCCAAAATTGTCCCAACCTCCTGGATTTTAAGCATCGAGAAGATTCTTATGCCTTCTTAGGCATTTTCACATTATTTCAGTCCTTTCATAAAAAAACTTCGTATATTTCGTAAGAAGACATTAATTGAAAAGAATTGTCAAATAAAATATACTTAATGTACGATTCAAAGAGATTTTTTCAGGCATTTTTTAGGAGGAATTGATTTATGGCAAATACAGTAAAGAAGCCTTCCACAGAGATAAAGAAGGCTGCAGAGGAAGTTAAGGCAGAAGTTAAGGCAGAAGTTAAGGCGGCTGTTAAGAAGGTTGAGACAAAAGTAGCTGCTAAGAAGACAGTAGTAAAAAAGGCGGTTTCTTCAGCTAAGAAAGCGGCTGCAACAAAGGTGGTTACACCTGATTTTGATAGCATTTATGCTAGTGTTAAGTCGAAGGCTAAGGTGACAAAGTTCAAGACAAACTTCCTTGCTACACAGATTACACTTAGAGGAAACGTTGACCCAACACCTTTGTATGTTAAGGTTGATAACAAGAAGGTTGAGGTTGCTCCTTATGAGTATAACGACGCTTCATTCTATATTGATGCTGATGTAGATGTTTTTGCATCTGTTCTTAATGGTAAGAAGTGTATTTATGATGCAATCAACGATGGTTCAGTATGCATCAATGGCGATACGGGTAAGGCAATCCTATTTGTAAAGGCTTTTTTCGCTTAACAGATTGACAATTACTGTTGAATAACTATAAGACGATGTGGATAATACCATATCGTCTTTTTTTGACAAAATGCGTTTATTAGTCAGAGTGCGAAGTGTTTATTATTATTATTTTAGTATATAATTAATCCAATGTGTATGTATTCAATGTGTATGTATTCGATCGTATACCAATCGAGTTTTTGTTTTCGATTGAGTGAGCTTGAAAGGATATAAGATGGGTCTTAGATTAAACGGAATATTCAAGGATAATATGATAATCCAGAGGGATAAGGTAATTCGCGTTTTTGGTGACGTGGATTCTAAGTCAGAGATTAAGGCATCGCTTCTGGATAATTCCGGAAAGATGATCTCTGGGGGTATTGCCGAGCCTGTTTCAGGACATTTTCTAGTGAACATGACACCAGTTGAAGCAGGTGGTCCTTATAAGCTTCTTGTAAAAGCAGGGTCAAGCTCCGTTACTATTGGCGGCATCTATGCTGGCGAGGTTTGGATTGCTGGTGGTCAAAGTAACATGGAAATGCCTTTGATTAGAACTACGGATAGCAAGGATGTTATTGATGCTTGCAAGGAAGGAAGAGTCCACTATTACTGTGTTCCAGTTGCTGATGTAGTCAACGAAGATACAATCAAGGCTGAAGACGAATCTGAGTGGGTAAAGGTTTCTTCAAAGACATGTGCAAACATGTCAGGCCTGGCCTACTACTTCTCTGAGATATTGGAGAAGGAACTGGATGTTCATATTGGAATTATTGAGTGCTTTCTTGGAGGAACCTCAGTTTCTTCGTGGCAAAGTAAGGAGGCTCTCGAGTCGACTCCTGAAGGCCGTAGATATTTGAAGGAATTTGATAAGAGCGCTAATGAGCTAACACCAACTCAATATGATATGCAGAAGATTCAGTTTGACATAGCTGATAAGAAGTACTGGGATGAGGTAAATGAGAGCCTGCGCGAGAATCCTTATATGACTTATTCTGATATTCATGAGAGATTTGGTGATGGGCCTTGGCCACCACCATGTTCAAAAGATAGCATACGTAGACCAAGCGCACTATATGAGGCTATGGTCTCAAGAATAACTCCATTCTCTTCTAGAGGAGTAATCTTCTATCAAGGTGAGAACGATTGTGAGACGCGGGCAGGCGATTATGATGTGGTATTTTCGACCTTGATATTAAACTGGAGACAGGCATTTATGGATGACGAATTGCCGTTTATTTTCGCGCAACTTCCTATGTACATCTCCAAGGATCGAAAGTACATGGATTTTGATGATCTAACATGGCCTATTCTTAGGTCGAGGCAATATCGTGTCTCAAGACAAGTACCAGGCGCGTATATGGCGGTTCTTATTGATCAAGGAGAGTTTGATAATATACACCCATCTGAGAAGAGAATTCCTGCAGAGAGATTCGCAAATTTAGCGTTGAGAAATGTATATTTGAAGAGCGAGTTCTTATCGGAGTATCCAAGATGTATCGACGTAAGAAGAGGTAGCGAGGGTTTGGAGTTAACTTTCCGTGGTGACTTCTCGATGCTACTTTTGAAGGGTGCGTTTTCGGATGATTATGGTTTTGAGATGGCTGGCGACGACGGAGAATTCCATACTGCGAGCGCGTCGGTTGACTTTGATGGGAAGACATTAATTCTCTCATGTCCTAATATTGAATTGCCTATGCAAGTAAGATATGCTTACTTCAGTTACGGTAATGCTGGATTGCGTGGAGACACAGGACTTCCTGCAATTCCTTTCTTTTTGAAAGTCGATACTCCTCTTGGAAATAATCCGAACTAATTTGAATAAACACAATTTTGATAGATAGGTTGGACTTAAAGGTGCCAGTATTAAGACTTAAACCGTTTTGCACAGACTACATTTGGGGCGGCAACAAACTTCGTACTGATTATGGAATCGAATCTGATTTAGACATAATCGCTGAAGCTTGGGTACTTTCATGTCACAAAAACGGGATGTCAGTAATTGATAATGACAAGTACAAGGGTATGAC
>JACCDN010423776.1_pt1 | contig 15555 bp, 15 predicted proteins | sample 7441691 | NCBI WGS metagenome assembly JACCDN01 (sample SAMN15323439, study PRJNA562643) | freshwater metagenome | isolation source: river surface water | place: USA:Blue River Watershed | collected 2017-08-16
GACGAATCCGGCGCTGTGACCGTTGACTGGGTCGTGCTGACCGCTGCCATCGTCGGCCTTGGCATGGTTGTCATGACCACCGTCGGCGGCGGCATCGAAGGTCTGGGTGACGCCATTGTGGCTGACCTCGGCGAACGCGCCGCAGGTTACGAAAACCAGTAATCTGATCTGACTTTCCGATCAGAAGGGCCGCACCCGGCGATGGGTGCGGCCTTTTCATTTGGCGGCTGCGCCAACGCCATCCATCGCGCCGATGGCCTCACCATCCGCGGCATCATCGCGAAATGACCCCCACACGGCCCCAATCCCGCCCGATTTATCAGGCTTCCTGTCGGCAAGCTTGGCGGATCTTCTGGGGAAGACTCAAAGCAATACACCGCCGGCCGGACGATTTGACTTCTCATGAAAGGGCAATTGCCATGAAACTTCTGAACATCTTCAAATCCTTCAAGAATGACGAATCCGGCGCTGTGACCGTTGACTGGGTCGTGCTGACCGCTGCCATCGTCGGCCTTGGCATGGTTGTCATGACCACCGTCGGCGGCGGCATCGAAGGCCTGGGCGACGCCATCGTGGCCGACCTTGGCGAACGCGCCGCGGGTTACGAAAACCAGTAATCAGGCCGCTGTTTTCAGTCTGACCTGAGATTCTTGACAAGCCGCGCCCTTTGCGCGGCTTGTTTCATTTTCCTAGCAAGCCGCAATTCCGCCCTGTGATCGTTCCCTTTTCAGCCACAATGCGCGGTTAAAACAGCGTCGTAAGAGGGGCCATGTGCCGACTTGTTGGAATCTGGAGCGTAAATCATGATGTCATTTTTGCAATTCCTGCGCCGCGAAGACGGCGCCATCACGGTCGACTGGGTCGTTCTATCGGCCGCCATCATCGGGCTTGGCATGGTGGTTTTGGTGCCCATCGCCTTCTCGACCGAGAATTCCACCAGCCTGATCGCAGAAGCGATCGAAAGCCAGCCTGTCGGCTACGGCAACCAGTGATGTGAACCGGGCCGGTCTGTCGGCCAAGCCAAGGGGTAAGATGATGCGCGCGATGTTTGGATTGGTTCTTGTGGCCGGTGTTGGCCTTGCAGGGGCGGCGGTCTTTATGGCCAAAAACTATATTTCCAAGACCGAAACCGCGCTGGAGCGCGAGCTGGCGCTCAAGGCCGAAACCGGCGGTCTGGTCGAGGTGTATGTCGTCACGAAAGCCGTCAACTATGGCGAGCCGCTCACCCGTGACGATGTGCAGAAAAGCTATCTGCCGAAGAACGCCCTGCCGGAAAACACCTTTGCCGACATCGCGATCCTGTTTCCCGAAGACAAGTCCGAGCCGCGCTATGTGCTGCGCCAGATGGAAAAGTTCGAACCAATCCTGGCCGTCAAGGTGACAGAGCCGGGCGAACAGGCCGGTTTGACGGGCGAGTTGGAGCGCGGCATGCGCGCGCTCTCGATCAAGGTCGAGGCGGCGGATTATCTGCAACCGGGTCAGACGGTCGACATCTATTGGACGGGGGCCACCGAAGGCGCCGCCGGCGAGATGACCCGACTGATCGAAAGCGGCATGAAAATCATCGCCGTTGACCGCAACGGAAAATCGGCAACATCGGAAGGCGCCATCCAGAACCGCACCATGACCGTCGCCGCCACACCCGAAGAGGTGGCACGCCTGGCGCAGGCACAGGCAACCGGGCGGCTGGTCATGTCGCTTGTCGGGGTTGGCGACGACACCGAAGTTGGCAAGGTCGAGGTCGATACCGGCTCGATGCTGGGCATCACCGAAGCCGCCGCCCCGGTCGAGGCACCGGTGGCCGAAGTTTGCACCATCCGCACCCGCAAGGGCGCTGATGTGGTGGAAATTCCGATCCCTTGCACGAATTGATCCCGCAAAAACTGCAAAGCGCGACACTTTCCATGGGGGTCGCGCTTTGGCCATGCTCCATCCCTTGTGGGCTGTTGCAAGTTATCCACATGCAGAACCCCGAATAAGCGTTTGATTCTTGCAAAAAAATGGCAATGCAGGCATTGTCGCCTGATTAGAACGGGCACGCAAAGACCCGGCAGAGGCGTGATCGAAAGGGCAGGTCACATGAGACTGCGTAATTATTTTGCCGCTGGGATGCTTGGGTTTGCCCTGTCGTCAACAGCCATTTCGCCACTGATGGCGCAAGAATTGCATGTCTTGAAGGGCTCGGAAAGCGCGCCCTTGAACGTGCCGATGAACCGCGCGGTGGTGGTCGAAAGCGACACGCCCTTTGCGGAACTGTCGATCGCCAACCCCGGCATCGCGGATATCTCCACCCTGTCGGACAAGTCGATCTATGTGCTGGGCAAGACACCGGGGCGCACGACGCTGACGCTGCTGTCGCCCGAGGGCAAGCTGATCTCCAACGTCGAGGTGCATGTCACCCCCGACATCGCAGAGTTCAAGGAACGGCTGAAACAGATCCTGCCCGGCGAGAATATCGAGGTGCGCACCGCCAATGACGGCATTGTGCTGTCGGGCACCGTCTCTTCAACCGCCAAGCTGGACCGCGCGCTGGATCTGGCCAACCGCTATGCCCCCGAACGTGTATCGAACCTGATGAATGTCGGCGGCACCCAGCAGGTGATGCTGAAGGTCCGCTTTGCCGAAATGCAACGCTCGGTGTCGAAAAGCCTGTCTGCATCGCTGGCGATGAATGGTGGCAGCAAGGCCAATATCCTTGGCGAAAGCGGCACGTGGCTGGACGGCGACAACGGTCTGGGCAACCCCATTGTGGTCAAGGACGGCACCGAAGGCGCGGTGAAGCTGGGCCTGACCGCCGGCTCGCTGGAATTCGCGGTCCTGCTGGAGGCATTGGAATCCAAAGGCGTCGTGCGCACATTGGCCGAACCGAACCTGACCGCGCTTTCGGGGCAGGAAGCCCGCTTTCTGGCCGGTGGCGAATATCCGATCCCGGTTGCCTCGGGGAACGATGGCACCATCTCGGTGGAATACAAACCCTTCGGCGTGGAGTTGAACTTTACGCCGGTGGTGGTGGATGGCGACATCATCAACCTGACGATGAATGCGGCCGTTTCGTCGATTGACACCACGACCACCCTGCAATCCGAAGGCTTCAACATCAACGCCTTCAAGCGGCGCGAAACCTCGACCACGGTCGAGATGCGCGATGGCGAAAGCTTTGCGATTGCGGGCCTTTTGCAGGATGACTTCCGCGATCTGAATGGTCAGGTGCCGTGGCTGGGCGACATTCCGATCCTTGGCGCGCTGTTCCGCTCGTCTGAATACCAGCGTGCGCAGTCCGAACTGGTGATCATCGTGACGCCGCATCTGGTGACCCCGACCCGGGGCGAGGCTTTGGCCCTGCCGACCGACCGCGTGCGCCTGCCCACCGAAAAGGAATTGTTCCTGTTCGGGGATGTTGCGGGCAAACAAAAGGGTGCCGCGGGCGAAGTGGCCCGACAAGATTTCACCGGGTCTTATGGTTATGTGATGGAGTGAGGATGATGCGTGCAAAGACCTCTCTCCTGGCCTCTTGCGCCTTGGTCGCGCTTGCCGCCTGCACCGGGCCAAACTTTAACAGCCACGAAGTTGGCTATGAGGTGGACGCGGGTGGCTTTGGCAATGCCACCATGCAAAACTCCATGGTGATGATGGGCGAATGGGATGCGACCATGGCCCTTGGCAACCGCTTTGCCCAAGAAGTGCCGACGACCATCAACTTTGCCTTCAACTCCTCGACCCTGACCGACGAGGCCAAGGCCACCTTGCAACAGCAGGCGAATTTCATCCGCCAGTTCCCCGAGGTGCGCTTCCGCGTCTATGGCCATACCGATCTGGTCGGGTCAGACGCCTATAACAAGGCCTTGGGCCTGCGACGGGCAAAGGCGGCCGTGGCCTATCTGGCCGCGCAAGGCATCGGCACAGCCCGGCTGGAGGCCGTGGTGTCCTTTGGCAAGACCCAGCCGATCATCGACACCCCCGGCCCCGAAGAGCGCAACCGCCGCACGGTGACCGAGGTGACCGGCTTTGTGAAAGGCAAAGGCGCGCCGCTGAATGGCAAATATGCCGAAATCGTCTGGCGGACCTATGTCAACAAGGCGCAGGCCACCAGCTTGGCCGAACGTCCCCACCCGCGCAACACGGTGATCGTGACACAGGTCGATCCCGGCACCGGCAACTGACCCTGCCCCAACGGCCCGCCCCTTCTGGCGGGCCTTTTTGTTTCCGTTTCCCCGCGAGAGCTGGAAACAAAATGCCAAAAACCAAAGATTGACGATTTTTTGGCCCCAATCTCGCCCAAGTCCACCTGCACTTTCATGCTGATCGAAGCCCGAGGTGCGTCCAGTCGAGTCGCACGGCGGGCCATTGGCCAGAAGGCCATGTGAGCCGCTTTGGAAGGACAGAACTGATGTCGAGTGTCGCCAACCTGCAACCGGATCCCGCGCCGATCCTGGCCTGCACCATCTCTCGGGATGTGCAGAATTTCGATTTGTTGATCGACGACATGGAACAGGAGCTGGGCGAAAGCTGGGGGGATTTGGGGTTTGAAGATGCCCTGATCTTCTTTGGCCAGCCTGAATCCGCGCTGCTGAAATTCGTGGCGATTGCTGTCGACAGCGAAGACGAAAGCGATCTTTCGCGGATCGGTGACATCATCCGCACGGCCAATGAAAAGTCGATCAAGGTGATCTTGATTGCCGATCAGGTCAGCCCAATCGCCCTGCATCAGCTTTTGCGACTTGGGGCCGATGATTTCGTGCCCTATCCGCTGCCCGAAGGTGCCCTGCACGACGCCGTGGCGCGGCAACCGAAACCGGCCGAGGCCGAGCCAGCCCCGGTTGCACCACCCCCGATCCCGGCCGAAGATGCAACGCAGCACCCCGGTTTCAAGGCCAAGGGCGACCGCGACGCGGTGATCTTGCCGGTTCATGGGCTTGCGGGCGGCTGCGGCGCCTCGACCTTTGCGGCAAATCTGGCCTGGGAATTGGCCACGGTGTCGAAAACCGATGCGCCGCGCGTCTGCCTGATCGACCTTGATTTCCAATATGGCTCTGCGGCGACCTATCTTGATCTGCCGCGCAAGGAATCGGTCTATGACTTTTATTCCGATATCGCGCAGGCCGACAGCGATGCGCTGCTGCAAACCATGCTGACCTTCAACGACAAGCTGCATGTGCTGACGGCCCCCTCGGACATGCTGCCGCTGGACATTCTTGGCCCTGACGAGATTGGCCGGTTGATCGACATGGCGCGGGCCAATTTCGATTATGTCATCATCGACATGCCGAAAACCGTCGTGGCCTGGACCGAAACCGTGCTGAACGCGGCGCATGTGTATTTCGCCCTGCTCGAACTTGATCTGCGCTCGGCCCAGAACGTGCTGCGGATGCTGCGGGCGCTGAAGGCCGAAGGTCTGCCGCATGAAAAGCTGCGCTATGTGCTGAACCGCGCCCCCAAGTTTACCGACCTTTCTGCCAAGAGCCGCGTCAAACGCATGGCCGAAAGCCTGGATATCGCGCTTGAAGTCCAGCTGCCGGACGGCGGCACCCAAGTGACCCAAGCCAATGATCACGGCCTGCCCTTGCAGGAAAACGCCGGGAAAAATCCCCTGCGCAAGGAAATCGCAAAGCTCGCAAAGTCTCTGGTTGATCTGAACAAGGCCGCGGACGCCGGCAAGCGCTGACGCCGCAACCGCCTCGGGGGAAAAGATGTTTTCACGTTTCAAAAAGCCCGACGCGCCCATGGCCGCGCGTCCTGCCACCGCGACGGCCCCTGCCAGTGCCGCGGCGGCCCCGGCATCCGCCACGCCATCTGTGGCCCATGCTACGCGCCCGATGCCCGCAGGCGCCCCCCCCCGCGCGCCCGCCGAGGCGGTTGCCTCCGACAAAGAGAAAAAGCGCAAGGAACGGCTGCAAGAGCTGAAGGTTGAATTGCACAAGCGGCTTTTGGACAACCTGAACCTTGCCGCGATCGAACATGCCTCGGAAGCCAGCCTGAAACAGGAAATCGCCTCAATCGGCGGCGAGGCGCTGGAAGAAATGGCTGTCGTCCTGCCCAAGGATGACCGCGGGGTGCTGTTTCAAGAGCTTTACGACGAGGTGATGGGCCTTGGCCCGCTGGAACCCCTGCTGAAGGATGAAACCGTCAACGATATTCTGGTGAACGGCCCGCACCGCATCTTTGTGGAACGCGCGGGCAAGCTGGAACTGACCGACATCACCTTCAAGGATGAGCGCCATCTGCTGCGTATCATCGACAAGATTGTCTCTGCCGTGGGCCGCCGGGTGGACGAATCCAACCCCTATTGCGACGCGCGTCTGGCCGATGGCAGCCGTTTTAACTGCATGGTGCCGCCGGTGGCGGTGGATGGCAGCCTTGTGTCGATCCGGAAATTCAAAAAGGAAAAGCTGGGCATCCCAGACCTCGTGCGCTTTGGCGCCTTTACCGAGGAGATGGGGCTTTATCTGCAAGCGGCCGTGTCGACCCGGCTGAACATCATCGTGTCCGGCGGGACGGGCTCGGGGAAAACCACCACGCTGAACGCGCTGTCCTCTTTCATCGACAACAAGGAACGTGTGCTGACCATCGAAGACACTGCCGAATTGCAGCTGCAACAGGTGCATGTGGGCCGGATGGAAAGCCGCCCGCCGAACGTCGAAGGCAAAGGCGCCGTGACCCAGCGCGATTGCTTGCGCAACGCGCTTCGGATGCGGCCTGACCGGATCATCGTCGGCGAAACCCGCGGCGAAGAGGTGATCGACATGCTTCAGGCGATGAACACCGGCCACGATGGGTCGATGACGACGATCCACGCCAACAATGCCCGCGACGGCATTTCGCGTCTGGAAAACATGGTTGCGATGGCGGGCATCGAAATGCCCCTGAAAGCCGTGCGGTCGCAGATTTCGTCGGCCGTCAACCTGATCGTGCAGGCCAGTCGTTTGCAGGATGGTTCGCGTCGGATGGTGTCGATCACCGAAATCACCGGCATGGAAGGCGAGGTGATCTCGATGCAAGAGGTGTTCCGCTATGAACGCCTGGGGGTCGAGCCGAACGGCAAGATCATCGGCCGCTTCAACGCGACGGGTGTGCGCAGCCATTTTTCAGATCGGTTCCGCCAGTGGGGTTACGACCTGCCGGCCTCGATCTATGAACCGATCATTTAAGGGGGCGGGTCCATGACCATTTCAGCCGCACCGCTGATCTATATTCTGATCTTCGTCGCCGTCATCGCGCTGGTCGAAGGTGTTTACCTGACGGTTTTCGGCAAGTCGATCAGCCTGAACAGCCGCATGTCGCGCCGATTGGCGCTGTTGGAAAAGAACAACAACCGCGAAGAAGTGCTGGAGCAACTCCGCAAGGAGATGTCGCAGCACATGACCTCGCGCGGGATACCGCTTTATTCCATGCTGGCGACCAAGGCGCAAAAGGCCAATATCGCCTTTTCCCCGCCGCAACTCATCATGATGATGGGGGTCTTGGGCGTCGTGGCCTATCTGGGGCTAACCATCGGCACCGAGGCGGGGCCCGCCGTGCGCATCCTGGGTGCCATTGGCATGGGGATCGGCGGCATTTATGTCTGGGTGAACAACAAGGCCAAAAAGCGCATGGCCCTGATGGAAGAACAGCTTCCCGACGCGGTGGAACTCATGGTGCGCAGCTTGCGCGTGGGCCATCCGTTTTCCTCCGCCATCGGCATCGTGTCAAAAGAGGTCGCCGATCCCTTGGGAACCGAGTTTGGCCTGATTGCTGACGAGGCCGCCTATGGCCGTGACGTAGCCGAAAGCCTGAAAGCCTTTGCCGAGCGGATGGACAATCAGGATTTGCGCTTTCTGGCCGTCGCCGTGACGATCCAACAGCAATCCGGCGGCAATTTGGCCGAGATTCTGGACGGCTTGGCCAAGGTGATCCGCGCCCGGTTCAAGCTGTTCCGCCGGGTCAAGGCCATCACGGCCGAGGCGAAATGGTCAGGCATGTTCCTGTCGGCCTTTCCGATTGGCGCCTTGGTCATGATCAACGTCGTCAAACCGGATTACTTCGACGATGTGAAGGACACCGCCGCCTTTATCCCTGCCGCCTTGGTGGTGGCCGTTTTCCTCGTCATCAACGTGATCTTCATGAAGATCATGGTCAACATCAAGGTCTAGGGGCGCATCATGCTGAACACCATCAACCAGATGCTGACCGATGCCTTGGGGCCGTTGGGGCCACTTTTGGCGCTGGGATTTCTGGGGGCGCTGCTGGTCCTCATCGCGCTGCCCGCCCTGCTGAAAAAGGAAACTGACGGGTTCACCAAACTCAAGGCGCAGGCCCAAGAGTTGAAGGCAGCCACGAAGTCCAGAAACGGGCCAGACCTGCGCCATCAGATCAAGGCCGACAAGCTGGAGAAATTCTCCAGCTTTCTGGAACCGCAGGACGCCGAAACCATGTCGGCCTCGCGGCTGAAAATGCTGCGGGCGGGCTACACGGCCAAGAACGCCGTGCGGATGTTCCACTTTGCGCAGTTTTCCTTTGGCATCGGTGCATTGGTGCTGGGGGTGATCTACGCCATGCTGATGTCCGCCAAGGGCGAGGTGTCGACACAAGCGCTGATCATGTACACGATCCTTCCGGGCGGCGCGGGCTATTACTTTCCGCAATATTGGGTGCAACGCCGGTTGCAAGCGCGCCAGAATGAAATCGTCGCGGGCTTTCCTGATGCGTTGGACATGATGCTGGTCTGCGTCGAGGCCGGCCAGTCACTGGACCAGTCGATCAACCGCGTGGCCCGCGAAAGCCGCGCCGGCTACCCTGCCCTTGCGGACGAATTCGACATGGTCGCGCATGAGGTAAAGGCCGGGAAAGAGCGCGTGAAGGTGTTGAAAGACATGTCAGAGCGCGTGGGCATTGCCGATGTCTCCTCCTTTGTCACCACCTTGGTGCAATCGGCCACCTTCGGCACCTCGATCGCCGAGGCGCTGCGGGTCTACTCTGCCGAAATGCGCGACAAACGGGTGATGCGGGCCGAAGAAAAGGCAAACACCTTGCCGACCAAGCTGACCCTTGGCACAATGATGTTTACCCTGCCCCCGCTTTTGATCATTCTGATCGGGCCGTCGGTGCATGGCATTGCCACCACCCTATCCATGGGCGCTGGTCCGTAACGCAAAGGTCTGCCCCGTGCGATCACTTCCGGCGCTTGCCGTCATGACCCTTCTGGCCGCCTGTTCTTCGGGCGGCCTTGGCTTTGCCGAAAAGGCCAACCGCCCGCCCGCCGTCAATGGCCACCAAAGGGGCGTTGACGGGCTTTTGGTCGGCCATCGTCTGATGGAGGCAGGGGAATATGATCTGGCGCTGAAAGCCTATCTGCGCGCCGCGGCCGAACAGGGCATCAATGTGGATGTGCTGTCAGCCATCGGCTCGGCCAACCTGAAGCTCGACCGACTGGGCCAAGCCGAACAGATCCTGCGCCGCGCGGTGGAACTGGACCCAACCTTTGTCCCCGCCCAAAACAATCTGGGCGTTGTGCTGATGGAACGCGGCAAGGTGGGCGAGGCGCGCGTGGTGTTTCAGCAGGCCTTCGCCTTGGACAGTGGCGAAACGGACTCGATCCGCGAAAATCTGAAACTTGCTATCGCTCGAAGCGAAAACGCTGTGTATTCTGAACCGCAAGACGGCCCGGCAGAGCCGAAATACAACCTGATGCGGCGCGGCACCGGTGAATATGTGCTACTGACGCAGCTTTAGGCCAACCGGGGCGATCGTGGTCGAGTAGTAAAAAGGACGCAAAATGCGCCACCCGGTTTTCTTGACGGCCGCGCTTGCGGCCAGCCTTGGTCTTGCGGCCTGCGACAAGACGCAGAGCAATTCCGAAGTGCAGCGCGCGATCAAGTCGGTCAATGTGATCGATGAATCCAATCTCTCGGACATCATGCTGACGGTGGGTGATCCCAAGGAATCGGTCGCGTATTTCCAAAAGGCCAGCAGCGAAAACCCTGATCGTATTGATCTGAAACGTGGCTTGGCAAAGTCGCTCATCCGGGCGGGCCAAACCGCGCAGGCCGTGGCGACATGGGAGCAGGTCATCGCCCATCCCGACGCCACCATGGACGACCGCGTGTCCTTGGCCGATGCCTTGATCCGCGCCAATGACTGGGCGCGCGCCGAGGCGGAATTGAACAAGATTCCGCCGACGCATGAAACCTATGAACGCTACCGGCTGGAGGCGATGGTCGCCGACAGCAAAAAGAACTGGAAAAAGGCCGACAGTTTTTATGAAATCGCCGCCGGGTTGACGTCGAAACCGGCGGGCGTGCTGAACAACTGGGGCTTTTCCAAACTGACGCGCAAAGATTACGCCGGTGCCGAAAAACTGTTCGCGCAGGCGCTGACCTATGATCCGGCCCTGTTCACCGCCAAGAACAACCTTGTGATGGCCCGCGGCGCCCAGCGCAAATATGACCTGCCGGTGATCGAAATGACCCAGACCGAGCAGGCAGAACTGCTCTACACACTGGGCCTGACGGCGGTGAAACAGGGCGATGTGACGGTGGGCAAGGGGCTGTTGCAAAACGCCATCGACACCCATCCGCAGCATTTCGAAGCGGCTGTCCGCAGTCTGGAAGCGTTGGAAAGCTGAAATGACCGCCCTTCCCCCGCTCGCCGCGCTGCTTTTGCTGATCCCTGCCCTGCCGATTGGCATTTGGGTGGCCTGGTCCGACATGAAGTCGATGAAAATTCCGAACAAGGCTGTGCTGGCCCTTGGCGCGGGCTTTGTCGCGGTCGGGCTTGGCCTTTTGCTACTCGGGTTTTTGCCGTTCAAGGCCTTTCTCTGGGCCTTGGCGCTGGGGGTCATTGTGCTGGTCCTTGGCTTTGTTGGCAATGCGGCCGGGCTTTTTGGCGCCGGAGATGCCAAATTCGCGGCCGCCATGGCGCCCTTCTTTATCGGGGCGGATTTGCGCTTTGTGCTGGGTCTCTTTGCAGCCTGCCTGCTCGGCGCCTTTGCCAGCCATCGGCTCGCCCGGTTGATCCCGGCCTTTCGCACCGCCACGGCCGATTGGGCCAGCTGGACCCATAAGGATTTCCCCATGGGTCTGGCCCTGTCCGGGACACTGATCTTTTACCTTTTGGCCGCAGTGATGCCGCTTTTCCAAGGCTAACTGGCAACAATGCCCCCCACCTGCGGGGGAATCGTTGCACGAGGTTTCGCCGATGAACATGCAAGTGACGCCGCCGCCCGCCCCCGGCGTTCTGGCCCCACCGCAGCCGAAAACGCTGGCGGAAACCGGCCTTTCGCTGGTGATGATGCGGGACATCCTGTTGAAGACGATGTTCCGCACCAATGCCGATCTGGTCAGCCAGATTTCGCAATCCATCTGCCTGCCGGTGCCACTGACGCAGGAATTGGTGGATATGGCGCGTGGTCAAAAACTGTTGGAAGCGACCGGCACCCTGCATGCCACCTCGGGCAATGAAATGGGCTATCAGCTGACCGATGCGGGCAAATCGCGCGCATTGGACGCGCTGAGCCAGTCGGAATATTACGGCGCGCTGCCGGTGCCTTTGGCGGATTACGCCGTGCAGATGAAGCGTCAATCGGTGCGCGACATCAAGATGACCCGGCCTGATCTGATGAAGGGCATGGGCCATCTGATCCTGCCGGACGATTTGATCGACAACCTTGGCCCTGCGGTGTCCAGCGGGCGTTCCATTCTGATGTATGGCCCACCCGGCAACGGAAAATCGAGTATTTCCAATGGCATCCGCGCCGCTCTTGGTGACAAGATCTATGTGCCGCGCGCCATCGAATATGCGGGGCAAGTCATCACGGTTTACGACCCGATCGTGCATTCGGCAGCCGAGGCGGCGGTGGACGACCCAAGCAGTTTGCGCCGTACCGGCAACAAGTTCGACAACCGCTATGTGTTCTGCGAACGCCCCACCGTGATCACCGGCGGGGAATTGACGCTGGACATGCTGGATTTGAAATACAATCCGACCGCACGCACCTATACCGCGCCCCTGCAGCTCAAGGCCTCAGGCGGGATTTTCATCGTTGACGACTTGGGCCGTCAGGCTGAACCGCCACAAAAACTGGTCAACCGCTGGATCGTGCCTTTGGAAGAGGCGCGTGACATCTTGCAACTGCAATCAGGCGAAAAGTTCACCGTGCCGTTTGACACGCTGGTGATCTTCTCGACCAACTTTCACCCCAACGAAATCTTCGACGGCGCGGCGCTCCGGCGGATTTTCTTCAAGATCAAGATTGACGGCCCCAATCAGGAAATGTTCCTGAAAATCTTTGCCATGGTGGCACGCAAGAAAAAGATGGCGCTGGATGAGCGGTCCTTGGTGCATCTGCTGAAGACCAAATACCCAACCATCGACATGAATTTCGCCAACTACCAGCCGACCTTCCTGATCGACCAGATGATCGCAGTCTGCGAGTTTGAGCGTATCCCCTATCAGATGACGCCAGAGCTGATCGACCGGGCTTGGGGCAATATGTTTGTGCGCGACGAAAAGATCGCCAAGTGATCGCATAAAGCGGTCAGCTTCTCGGGCGCCTTCGGCTTCTCGTCGCCACGACGAGCGGCGAAGTCGACGAGGAGTTACGCTCAGAACGCCCGAACCCCGCTTTCGGTGATGATGAAATCCAGCTTCTGATCGGTATCTTCGATCGGAACCTGCGGCATTTCTTGCGCGTCAAAGGCAAAGCCCACCGCAATCACCGCATGACGCGCCCGCAAACCTTCCAGCGTGCGGTCATAAAACCCGCCGCCATAGCCCAGCCGGAAGCCGCGCGCGTCAAAGGCCACCAGTGGCACGATCACCACCTCTGGCTCCACCCAGACGCCTTCGACCGGGATATAGGCCTTGAAGGCGCCTTCCTGCATCGCGCAACCGGGGGTCCATTCGCGGAATTTCAACGCCTGCCCCGGACCAAGGATCACCGGAACCCCGACCGGGCCTTGATGCGCGGCCATCGCGGGCAAGGGATCAATCTCGGTCCGCATCGGCATGTAACCGGCCAGAACCTTGCCGGCCTGCCCCGCCAGAAAATCAGCCAAGATTTCGGCCGCCTGCCCCTGCCCCCGGCCAAAGGCCGCTTTCCGCGCGACAAAGGCCGCCTTGCGCGCCTCGGCCTTCAACTCGATCAGAACCGTCATATCAGCACCACCGTGGCGAGGCCCAGAAAGGCAAAGAACCCCATCACATCTGTCAAAGTGGTGACAAAAGTCCCGCTCGCCAGCGCCGGATCAAGCCCCATTTTCGACAGGCCCAACGGCACCAGCACCCCGCCAAGCGAGGCGACAACCTGATTGACGATCATTGCCAGCCCCAAAACCAACCCAAGGTGCCAATCGGCAAAGATCAGCGACCCAGCAACGCCCAGAATGGCCGCCAAGGCCAGCCCGTTCATCATGCCCGCCAAGACCTCGCGCCGCACCACACGGGCCGCGTTGGCCTGCGTCAGGTCGCGCGTCGCCAAGGCCCGCACCGCCACCGCCAGCGATTGCGTGCCCGCAATCCCGCCGGTTGAGGCAACAATCGGCATCAGGGCGGCCAGCGCCACCAGCGTGGAAATCGTATGCTGAAACTGGCTGATGACCACGGCCGACAACGAGGCCGTCAACAGGTTGATCGCCAACCAAGGCAACCGCTGACGCACGGTTTCCACCGCCCCATCGCTGACCGATGCCTCGTCGCCGACGCCCGCCAGACGCAGCATATCTTCCTCATGCTCCTCGTCCAGCACATTCATCGCGTCATCAATGGTGATAACGCCAACCAACCGCCCGCCCGCATCGACCACCGGGCACGAGATCAGGTGATATTGGTTGAAGATATAGGCCACATCGCCTTCGAGATCGGTCGCTTCGACGATACGGAAGCTGTCTTCGGTGATGGATTTCAACGCCACATCCCGACGCGCCGACAGGATGCGGCCCAGCGTGACATAGCCCACAGGCTTCATCCGCGGATCGGTCAGAATGACATGGTAGAACTGATCCGGCAGGTTGTCGGCCCGGCGCAAATAGTCGATCGCCTCGCCCACCGTCCAATATTCGGGGGCGACGACCACTTCGCGCTGCATCAGGCGGCCGGCAGAATCTTCGGGATAGGCCAGCGCCTGCTCGACCGCGACACGGTCGGCATCCTCCAGCGCCTCTAGGATCTTGTCCTGCTCCTCAGGCTCAAGATCTTCAAGAATATCAACAACATCATCGGTGTCGAGTTCCCGCATCGCCTCAGCGACGACCTCGGGCGGCAGGGCCTCGATCACTTCCTCGCGGATCGCCTCGTCGATCTCCGACAGGATTTCGCCGTCAATCTCGCCCGACCACAACGCCAAAAGTGCGCCACGATCCGAAGGGCCGATCTGTTCCAGAAGGTCAGCGATGTCGGCGGCGTGCAACGGCTCCATCAGCGCGGTCAGACGCTGGGTATCGGCCGCCTCGACAGCCGCAAGGATGGCCGCCACGCGATCAGCGTGCACCTCGTCCTCGTCCATCACGGCCAGATTCTCGTCCATCACGCCCCCCGCTTTCCCATCCTTAGCGAAACTGTTTTGCGCAAAACAGGGGGGCCTTGGAAATTTACCAAATTGTCATAAGGCGCTAGGCTGTCGTCACCAGCAATGCGGAGCGCTTATGGCCGATCTCATCCTTGGACAAGTGCTGACCTTCACCGGCGATCCGTTCGCCCAAGGTCTTTCTGCCGCACGCCATATCACAAATGGCGCGGTTCTGCTGGCAGAGGGCAAGATTGTGGATCTGGGCGAGGCAACCGCCCTGCGCGCAGCTCACCCCACGGCAAAAATCACCGATTATGGCCGCGCGCTGATTTCGGCCGGCTTCATCGACGCCCATGTGCATTATCCCCAAACGGCGATCATTGCCTCATGGGGCAAAAGGCTGATCGACTGGCTGAACGCCTATACCTTCCCCGAGGAAATGCGGTTTGCCGACCCCGCCTATGCGCGCATCGTGGCCGACCGTTACTGTGGGCTGACGCTGGCCCATGGCACGACCAGCTTTTGCACCTATGCCACCATTCACCCCGCAAGCGTGGATGCCATCTTTGAGGCCGCGCAAACCCGCGGCCAGCGCATCTGGGCGGGCAAGACCTGCATGGACCGCAACGCCCCCGAGGGCCTGCGCGACACGGCGCAAACGGCCTATGACAACAGCAAGGCACTGCTTGGCAAATGGCACGGGACGGGCCGCCTGTCCTATGTCATCACGCCCCGGTTTTCGCCGACCTCGACCCCGGATCAATTGACCGCCATGGGCGCGCTCTGGGCCGAAAACCCCGATTGCCTGATGCAGACCCACCTGTCGGAACAAACCGACGAAATCCAATGGGTCAAATCGCTGTTTCCCGCCGCGCGCGACTATCTCGACACCTATGAGTCTTTCGGGCTTTTGGGCAAGGGCGGGCTTTACGGCCATGCCATTCACCTGACGAACCGCGAAAAGGCCCGACTGGCCGAGGTGGACGCCAGCCTCATTCATTGCCCCACCTCCAATACCTTCATCGGCTCGGGGCTGTTCGACATGGGCGGGCTAAAGGCCGCAGGACATCGGATTGGCC
>JACCDN010935795.1_pt1 | contig 15553 bp, 7 predicted proteins | sample 7441691 | NCBI WGS metagenome assembly JACCDN01 (sample SAMN15323439, study PRJNA562643) | freshwater metagenome | isolation source: river surface water | place: USA:Blue River Watershed | collected 2017-08-16
CCATTTCCCTCCATTTGAACAACCGCCGTTGACGGGTGTCCTAAGGGCATAGAAAACATCTGCCCCATGAGAAACCCCCTCTCTGCGCTGCTGGCCGTTTTGCTGGCCGCCCTATCCCCTCTTTGCGCCCAGGAAGGCTTCAAGCCGCTCTTCGACGGCAAGACCCTCGCCGGCTGGGACGGCAATCCCGAGCTCTGGACCGTCGAGGACGGCGCCATCACCGGCAAGACCAAGGGACCGGACCATCTCGCTTACAACCAGTTCCTCGTCTGGCGGGGCGGCGTCGTGAAGAACTTCGAGCTGCGCGCCAAGATCAAGTGCTCCGCCAGCAACTCCGGCATCCAGTATCGCAGCAAGGAACTCCCAGAAGCCGGCAAGTGGGTCGTCGGCGGCTACCAGTGCGACGTCCACGCCAACGCCCCGTACAACGGCATGGTCTACGAAGAACGCGGTCGCGGCATCCTCGTGCAGAACGGCCAGAACGTCGTCATCGACGACAAGGGCGACAAGTGGCTCGCCGCTGAGCGCGACGCCGTGAAGGTCGATTTCACCGAGTGGCACGAGTACGTCATCATCGCCCAGGGCAACCACCTCATCCACAAGGTGGACGGCAAGGTCACCATCGACCTCGTCGACCATCAGGAAAAGAACCGCACCCTCGAAGGCCTGCTCGCCTTCCAGGTGCACAAAGGACCCGCCATGATCGTCCAGATCAAGGACGTCGTCCTGAAGGAGCTCCCTGACAGCCCGCTGATCACCCTCGACAAGAGCCCGATCCCGAGCGACGCGCAGCGCATCGTCGCGCCCGCCGCCAAGAAGGCCGCGCCCAAGGCCGCCGCCAAGGCTCCGGCCAAGGGCAAGGCCAAGGCCCCTGCCAAGAAGGCTCCGGCCAGCGACACCGGCAAGGCCATCGGCGAGAACAAAGCCACGCCCGTGGGCCGCATCAAGGCTCCCGCCGGCTTCAAGGTCGAACTCCTCTATTCCGTCCCTGGCGCCGAACAAGGCTCCTGGGTCGCCCTGTGCACGGACGACAAAGGCCGCATCTACGCCAGCGACCAGTACGGCGACCTCTACCGATTCCCCGCCCCCGCGGCCGGCCAAACGCTGAAGGCGTCGGACATCAAGAAGATGCCGGTCAATATCCGCGCCATCAACGGCATGACCTGGGCCTTCGGCGCGCTCTACGCCGGCGTCAACGATTACGAGAAGAAGATCCCCAGCGGCTTCTACCGCCTCAGCGATAGCGACGGCGACGACCAGATCGACAAGGTCGAACTCCTTCGCGACATCCAGTCGGGCGGCGACCACGGCGTCCACAAGGTCGTCGTCACCCCTGACCAGCAGGGCTTCTATCTCATCTGCGGCAACAACGCCGTGAAGACCGAGACTCCGACCACGTCTCCTGTCGCGCCGCTCTGGGGCGACGACCATCTCCTGCCGCGCATGCCGGACGGCCGCGGCCACAACCGTCACGTGCTCGCGCCCGGCGGCATCGTCTACCGCATCAGCAAGGATGGCAAGACCTTCGAGACCTTCGCCAGCGGCTTCCGCAACATCTACGGCGGCGCGCTCAACCGAGCCGGCGACCTGTTCACGTACGACGCGGACATGGAGTATGATTTCAACACCCCGTGGTATCGTCCGACGCGCGTGAACCACGTCGTCAGCGGCGGCGAGTACGGCTGGCGCAACGGCGCCGGCAAGTATCCCGAATTCTACGCCGACAACCTGCCCGCCACCGTGAACATCGGCCCGGGCTCTCCTACCGGCATCGCGTTCGGCTATGGCGCCAAGTTCCCCGCCAAGTATCAGGAAGCGCTCTACATCATGGATTGGAGCTGGGGCAAGATCTACGCCGTGCACCTCAATGAAAAGGGCGCGAGCTATGCCGGCACCAAGGAGGACTTCATCCTCGGCGCCCCGCTGCCTGTCACCGACCTCGTCATCCATCCTGCCGACGGAGCCATGTATTTCGCCATCGGCGGTCGCAAGGTCCAGTCGGGCCTCTACCGCGTGACCTATGTCGGCAAGGAATCGACCGCCCCGGTGAAATACGACGCTCCGGCTCCTTCGGCGGAAGTCATCGCCCGCAAGGCCCTCGAACAGTTCCACGGCAAGCAGGACCCCAAGGCCGCGGATGCCGCCTGGCCGCACCTCTCGTCGTCCGACCGCTGGCTGCGCTCCGCCGCCCGGGTCGTGCTTGAGCACCAACCCGCCGTCGGCTGGGCTGAGCGCGCCTTCGCCGAGAAGGACGCCACCGCCCGACTCGAAGCCCTGCTCGCCCTCGCGCGCCAGTCGGCCCCCTGCCCTTACCACACCGAGAAGGCCGCCAAGCCCGATCCTCGCACCGGCATCGCGCCGACCACCGCTGAGCCCACCGCCGCCCAGGCCGCCCTGCGCGACCGTCTGCTCGCCACGCTGCGCGGCATGGACTTCGCGAAGCTGACCAAGAGCCAGAAGCTCACGCATGCGCGCCTCGCCCAGATCGTCCTGCACCGCTACGGCAAGCCGGACGCCGCCGGTATCGCCGCCGTGACCGCCCAGTATGACGCCGCCTACCCTGCGGCTGATTTCGAGCTCAATTGGATCCTCACCGAGACCCTCTCGTTCCTGCAGTCGCCGACGCTGGCCGCCAAGGGCATGGCCCTCGTGGCCGACGCCGGCAGCCAGGAGCCCGAGATGGAATACATGCGCAGCCTGCGCATGCTCAAGGCCGGCTGGACGCCCGCCCTGCGCGAAGCCCAGCTCAACTGGTTCGTCAAGGCCGCCAGCTACCGCGGCGGCTCGAGCTTCGGCAAGTTCATCGAATTCATCCGCAACGACTCCCTCGCGACCTTCACGCCCGAGGAGCTCGCCCGCCACGAGAAGCTCATCGCCCTGGCCAAGAACCCGCCCGTGAAGTCGGCCTATGAGAACGTCGGCGCCATCTTCGCCGGACGCACGCCGAAGAACTGGACGCTCGAGGAACTCAGCGCCGCCGCGAGCACCGGCATGAAGGGACGCGACTTCGAGAACGGCCGCAAGATGTTCGGCGCCGCCGCCTGCTTCGCCTGCCACCGCTACGGCAACGCCGGCGGCATGAACGGCCCGGACCTCACCGGCGCCGGCGGCCGTTACAGCCCGCACGACCTCCTCGACCAGATCATCAACCCCAGCAAGGAGATCAACGAGCAGTTCGCCCCGGTCGTCGTCACCAAGACCGACGGCACGACCGTCACCGGCGTGATCGTGAACCTCAACGGCGACACCGTGCAGATCAACACCGACCTCTCGGACCCCGACCAGCGCGTCGGCTTCGACCGCAAGCAGGTGAAGAGCATCGAAGTCTCCAAGGTCTCGCCGATGCCGCCCATGCTGCTCAGCATGCTGACCAAGGACGAGGTCCTCGACCTCGTGGCCTTCATCCTCAGCGGCGGCGACAAGGAAAACGCGGCCTTCAAGAAGTAAGCGCGACCGCAGGTCGCGAGGGGGCACGTGGGCACGGTGACACGTGGACACGGGGAGATACAAATCAGAGGCTCCGAGGCACAGAGGCCCGGAGGACCAGAAGGGAAAGTCAAAGGAGACCGGTGGCCGAAAGGTTGCCGGTCTTTTTGTTTTAAAGGCTAACCGTTCCGGGTGGCAGGTTCGGGAAACACCTTCGGGTCTCAGGTCTCTGCTGATCGGGTATCAGGTACGGGTTATCAGGTTCGGGTACGGGTGCGGGACATAATGCGCAAAGGTGCAAGTGCGGCGGGGACGCGTGTAAAAGTGCAAACGTGAGAGACACCCAAACAGGGCACGGGCCCGAACCTGCACCTGGTGCTGAATACCCGAACCCGGGACCTGACGTCTGAGACCCGGGACCTGAGAACGGTAAGTTGCAGCCACCGTCTGTCATCGATTCAGCCCTCTGTCATCGATCCAGCCCTCTTCTCCAGCTTTCATCCTTTATCCCCCATCTTCCATCCTCCATCTTGGGCTTACCCCCATGCGCCTCATCCTCGCCCTGCTCTCCCTTTGCGTCGCGCTGACCGCGGGCGCCCAGGAAAAAACCTCCAAGAAGAAAGCCGGCGGCCATCCGCCCGTCATCGAGGGCACGAAGTCCGAAACGTACCGCAAGGTCGGCGACACCGAGCTCAAGGTCTGGATCTTCGACTCGCGCCAGAAGACGACGGAAAAGCCTCTGCCCGCGATCGTGTTCTTCTTCGGCGGCGGCTGGACCGGCGGCTCGCCGACGCAGTTCGAACCGCAGAGCCGTCACCTCGCCAATCGCGGCATGGTCGCCATCGTCGCCGACTATCGCGTCAAGTCGCGCCAGAACGCCAAGCCCGCCGATTGCGTGTCCGACGCCAAGGCCTGCGTGCGCTGGGTGCGTGCGAATGCCGCACGCCTCGGCATCGACCCTAAGCGCATCGCCGTCGGCGGAGGTTCGGCCGGCGGGCACCTCGCCGCCTCGACGGCGACATTGCCTGGGCTGGATGACTCCGAAAGCGACAAGCACGTGTCATGCGTTCCTGACGCGCTCGTCCTCTTCAACCCCGGGACCGTCATGGCGCCTTTCCCCGGACTAGACCTCAAAGGCTTCGGCGCCGGTCTCGATAAGGACAAGTTCGGCTGCGAACCGACAGAGATCTCGCCGCTGCATCACGTGAAGAAAGGCACGCCGCCCACGATCATCTTCCACGGCAAGGCGGACACCACCGTGCCTTACGCGACCGTCGAGAAATTCACCGAAGTCATGAAGGCCGCCGGCAACCGCTGCGAACTGATCGGCTACGAAGGCCAGCCGCACGGCTTCTTCAACAAGGCCAAGTATGCCGAGACCCTGGCGGCGGCCGACGCCTTCCTCGTCTCGCTCGGCTATCTGCCCGCCAAGTAATCCCGGATGCGCCTCGCCTTCGCCTGCCTGCTCCTGACCGTCTGCCGGCTCACGGCGGCGACGCAGCCCAACGTGGTCGTGCTGCTGGCTGACGACGCCGGGTGGGGCGATTACTCGTTCAACGGCAACCAGCAGGTCGCCACGCCGAACATCGACGCGATCGCCAAGGGCGGCGCGCACTTCGACCGTTTCTTCGTCCAGCCGGTATGCTCCCCCACCCGTTCGGAGTTCCTGACCGGACGTTACCACCGCCGCCTCGGCGTCTACGGGGTCTCCACCGGACAGGAGCGCATGAACCCGGACGAGAAGACTTTCGCAGATTCCTTCAAAGCCGCCGGTTATGTGACCGGCATCTTCGGAAAGTGGCACAACGGCAGCCAGTGGCCGTACCATCCGCTCGCCCGGGGCTTCGACACCTTCTGGGGCTACACCTCCGGCCATTGGGGCGAATACTTCGACGCGCCGCTCGAGCACAACGGCGTCATGAAGAAGTCGCAGGGCTACATCGTCGACGTCCTCACCGACAAAGCCCTGCAATTCATCGAACGCAACAAGGGGAAGCCCTTCCTCTGCTACGTCCCGTTCACCACGCCGCATTCTCCGTGGTCGGCTCCGAAAGAAGACTGGGCTCGCTTCAAGGACAAGCCGATCGCCCAGACCGCCACGCAGGCCAAGCAGGAGAAAGCCGATGAGACGCGCTGCGCGCTCGCCATGGTCGAGAACCAGGACCGCAACGTCGGCCGCATCCTCGCCAAGCTGAAGGAGCTGAACCTCGAGAACGACACCATCGTCGTCTACTTCTCCGACAACGGACCGAACGGCCATCGCTGGACCGGAGGCATGAAAGGCACCAAGGGTACCACCGACGAAGGTGGCGTCCGCTCACCGCTTTTCATCCGCTGGCCCGGGCGGATCGACGCCGGCACGCAGGTGAAGCCCATCGCCGGCGCCATCGACCTCGCCCCCACCCTGCACGCCCTCGCCGGAGTGAAGCGCGTCGGAGACAAGCCGCTCGACGGACGCGACCTTTCGCCGCTCTTCAAGCGAGGCCATGATGCCGATTGGGCGCCTCGGCAGATTTTCCAGACCTGGGGCAGCAACATCAGCGTGCGTACCGAGACCCATCGTCTGGATAACGCCGGCAACCTCTTCGACATGGTCGCCGACCCTGGCCAGACCACGCCGATCCAGTCGAAACAACCTGGACTCGCCCAGGAGCTCACCTTGGCGGTGGCCGCCTGGCGCAAGGAGATGGGCATCGCCGCGCCCGCCGGCGGCAAAGGCAAGGCCAAGGGAGGCAACGGCCCGGGCAACGCCGTCGACCAGCGGCCGATCTCCGTCGGCTACCGCGAGTTCCCGATCACCATGTTGCCGGCCCGCGACGGCGAACCCCGCGGCGAGATGCGTCGCAGCTCGTCCGCGCCCAACTCGTCATATTTCGTCAACTGGACCAAGCCCACCGACGCCGCCGTGTGGAACATCGAGGTGATGAACGCCGGCACCTATATCGTCACCCTCGACTACGCGTGCGCTTCGGCGGACGTCGGCTCTGCGCTTGAACTCTCCTTCGAGGGCACGCTGCTCAAAGGCAAGGTTGCCGAGGCCTTTGACAGCCCGCTGAAGCACGAACAGGACACTCTCCCACGCCCGCACGGCGAATCGGTCATGCGCGACTTCAAGACCATGACCCTCGGCGAAGTGAAACTCGAACCCGGCAAAGGCGAACTCCGCCTCCGCGCCACCGCGATTCCCGGCAAGAGCGTCATGGAATTAAGGCGCGTGACTTTGACCCTGAAATAAGCATGCGCGCGTCGGCCGGCCTCCTCTTCCTTGCCTCCGGACTTGTCGCGGCCGAGTCGCCGCCGACGAACAATGCTCAGGTGCTCGAGATGGCCAAGGCCTTCAAGGGTCGCGGGGTGCAGGCCGACGACACCCCGCCGTCGACGCCGACCGAGGCATTGGGGAAGTTCACGCTGCGCAAAGGGCTGACCGTCGACGCGCTCGCCACGGAGCCCGCGATCGCCCAGCCCATCCACGGAAGCTGGGACTCCCAAGGGCGTCTCTGGGTGGTGCAGTTCCGCCAATACCCCTTCCCCGCAGGCATCAAAGTAGTCAGCTATGACCAACACCTCCGCGCGCAGTTCGACAAGGTGCCATCGCCTCCGCCCAGCGGAGACAAAGGCGCGGATGTCATCAGCGTCCTCGAGGACACCGACGGAGACGGGGCCTACGACAAACAGACCGACGTCCTCAAGGGCCTCAACATCACCACCGCCGCGGTGGCCGGCAACGGACGCCTCTGGGTGCTGAATCCTCCCTATCTCCTCAGTTACGCGCTCCAGGACGGCCTGCCCGTCGGCGACCCCAAGGTGGAGCTCACGGGCTTCGGCCTCGAGGACACCCACAGCACCGCCACGAGCCTCCAGTTCAATGTCGACGGCTGGCTTTACGGCGCCAACGGCAGCACCACGACCGGCCACGTCGGCGTCCCCGGGGGCCAGCGCACGCGCTGGTCCGGCCAATGCGTCTGGCGCTTCCATCCCACGAAGAAACGCTTCGAGATCTACGCCGAAGGCGGCGGCAACACCTACAGCCTGGATATCGACGGGCGGGGGCGGGTCTTCTCGGGCACGAACCATGGCGACACCCGCGGGATGCATTATGAATTCGGCTCCTATGGAGTGAAGAACTGGGGCAAGCATGGCCCGCTCACGAACCCCCATGCCTATGGCTGGTTCGAACACATGGCCAACACCGGGGACAAACGTCGCTTCCCGCAGGCCTTCGTGATCTACGAAGGCGGCCTGCTCGGGGCGGAATATGAGGGCAAGATCCTCGCCGCGAACTCGCTCGCCAACAAGGCCTACGTCAGCCGCCGCATCCCCCAAGGCGCGACCTTCAGGACGGAGGACGAAGCCGACCTCATCGCCAGCAGCGACCGTTGGTTCCGTCCCGTCTGGACCGGCGTCGGGCCGGACGGAGCCGTCACGATCGCGGACTGGTATGACACCCGCCTCAGCCACGTGAATCCTGTCGACGACTGGGACAAGCAGCGTGGAAGACTCTATCGCATCCGTCCGGAAGGCGCGAAGGTCGGACTCAAGCCCTTCGACCTCTCGACCGCGCCGACCGCCGATCTCGTCGCCCTGCTCGCGCACCGCAACGAATGGTTCCGCAAGCAGGCCGTCCTCGAGATCGGCTGGCGCCAGCTCAAGGACGCGACCCCCGCGCTCCGCACGATGCTCGACGGCCCGCAGGCGCTCGAAGCGCTCTGGGCGCTGGACCTGCTCGGCGAAGCCGGCGAACCGCCCGTCACGCATGCCGATCCGTATGTGCGCAGATGGAGCTGGAAGATGCTCGGCGAACGCAAGACCGCGCCATCCGCCGCGCAGGTCGCCGCGGCGAAGCAGGAGACCCATCTTGAAGTCCGGGCGCAGATCCTCGCTTCGGCGAAGCGCATGCCGGCGGAAGCCTTGCCCCTGCTGGCCGCCGCCCTCGGCGAACCCGATCCGTCCGGCCGCATCGCCCTTCTTGCCTGGTGGGCCCTTGAAGCGCACCTCGGTTCATCCCACGAACGCGCCTCCGCGCTTGCCTATCTGCGCAGCGCGCCGGAACTCATCGGTTCGGCGCTGTTCCGCGACGCCTTGGCCGAACGTCTCGGCAGGCGTCTCGCCCATGGCGCGGAGGAAAGCAGCCTGGCCGGCGTCGAAAGCATCCGCTCGATGTGTCCGCCGGACGTCGCCGCCAAGCTCACCGGCGGCGTCCTCGCCATGCTCGACCAAGGAGACCTTCCGCCCATGCCAGCCGGCCTGCGCGCCGCGATCGAGCAACGCCTGATCGAAAGCGGGAGCAAACCGCTCCCCCTCGCCGCCCTGCGCGCGGGCGAGAAGACCGCGCTGGCCGCCGCCCTCAAGGAACTGACCGACAGACAGACGCTCGCCCGGCGCCGCACCGAAGTCGCCGAAGCCCTCACCCTCGCCGGTCGTCCTGAAGCCATCGACCCGTTGATCAAGCTCATCGTCGCGAACGGGACCGAGGCGAAGAAATCTCTTTTCCTCGCGCTGTCGCGTTATGACGACCTCAGGGTGCCCAAGGCCGTCAGCGACAACTACGAGCGCGCGATCGCCGCGGACGACGGCCTGCGCGACCTCGCCCTGCGCACGCTCGCTTCACGTCCGGCGTGGGCGCGCCTGCTGATCGAAGCGGTCCATGCCGGCAAGATTCCCGCCCCGGCGGTCACGGCGGACATCGCCCGCGCGCTCCTTCGTCATGGCGACCCCGAGGTGACCGCCGCCGTGGAACGACTCTGGAGGCCGTTGCTCGTGACCGGACTCACACCGGAAAAGGACCGTGAAGTCGCCAGGCTTAAGGCGCTCGCCCGGATCGGAGAAGGCGACCCGACCAAAGGCCAAGCCCACTTCCTCGCGCGTTGCGCGAGCTGCCACGTGCTCAAGGATGAAGGCGGCCTGATCGGCCCGGACCTGACCGGCTACGACCGCACCAGCCTGGACTTCTGGGTGCTCAACATCGTCTATCCCAGCCTCGAGATCCGCGAGGGCTTCGGCTCCTACGACCTGCGCCTCAAGGACGGCTCCGTCAACCACGGCATCCTCGAACGACGCGACGGCGGCGAAATCGTCCTCCGCGACCTCGCAGGCAATCGTACCAGGATCAAGGAAGACAGAGTCGACGCGTTGATCGCCAGCCCGACTTCGGTCATGCCTGAGGGCCTGCTCGCGGGGATGTCCGACCAAGATCTCCGCGACTTCTTCGCCTATCTGATGAAGTGAAAGCGGCCGTAGGCCGCGAGGGGGCTCGTACGCGACCGTAGGTCGCGAGGGGGCAAGCTGGCACGGTGACATGGGGGCAAGGGGGGAAACATGAGAGGCCCGGAGGCTCAGAGGCTCGGTTGATCAGAGGGAGCGAGTGCAAAGGTGCAAATCGGCCTGCGGCCTGTGCAAAAGTGCAAAAGTGAAAGCCACATTTTCGGGTGGCAGGTGGCAGCCTCGGGTGGACGGTGGCAGGAAAACGCCGAACTCAAGGGGAGATCGGATAGTTTAATCTGCCATCGATTCAGTCATCCGTCATCGACCCAGTCATCTACTCTTCAATTCAGCCCTCCATTCAGTCCTCCATTGAGCCCTCAACGCAGCCCTCTGTTCAGTCCTCCATTCAGAGAGGCATCCTTGACGGGGCTCGGCGGCCAGCCCAACTTCTCGGCATGAAGACCATGATGCTTTTCCTGCTCGGCGTGCGCCTGCTCTTCCTGTCGGCCGCCGGCGCGATGTGCGTCTATGGCCTGCTCCACGCCGCCGACCCCAAGGTCCTATGGTATTGGACGGTCGGACACATTCTCGTCCTGGCCGCGTGCGTCTTCCTGATCGGCAAGGTCTGGGCCTCGATCAAAGCGACCTGGAAGGAATAAGACTCCGCTTAAATGAGGGAAATCGGAGCCTATATCAGGTAAGTCGTGCTGGATTATCCACGGGCGAAGCTCAGGATGGGTGGCCAACTTCCCATGCTGCCTCGCGCCTTCCTTCTCGCCGTCGCCTCCTTCGCCGCCGTCGCCATCGCCGCCGACAAGCCGGTCGCCGACCACTCCAAACTCAAGACCAAGGAGGACAAGGCGAACGCCGCCAACTGGCCGGACAACAGCAAGGGATCGCCGACCCCGCACGCCCCGGCCGAGAACCCGCCGGCCGCGACCACGCAGCGCAGCCAGCAGATCGCTCCGCCCGCCGCCGGCGAGCGCGTCGTCTTCATCGGCAACGGCTTCGCCGAGCGCGACACCTACTACGGCCGGCTCGAGACCGAACTTCAGCTCCGCTTCCCGCAGCAGGGACTCATCGTGCGTAACATGGGTCGCTCCGGCGACACCCCCGCGTTCCGGCCTCACCCCGCGCGCGCCAGCCAGTGGGCCTTCCCCGGCGCCGAGAAGTTCCACCCTGAATATGCCCAGCATAACGGCAAAGGCTTCTTCTCCATGCCGGACCAGTGGCTCTACCACCTCAAGGCCGACACCATCGTCGCCTTCTTCGGCTACAACGAGTCGTTCGACGGCCCCGGCCGTGCCGCCAACTACGAAGCCGAGCTCGATGCGTTCGTCGCCCACTCCCTGACCAAGGCTTACAACGGCAAGACCGCGCCGCGTCTCGTGCTCGTCTCCCCGATCGCCTTCGAAGACCTCTCCGCCGTCCGCGACCTCCCGAACGGCCAGAAGGAGAACGCAAACCTGGAGCTCTACGTCGCCGCCATGGAGCGTGTCGCCAAGAAGCACGGCCTCACCTATGTCGACCTCTTCCACCCCACCCTCGCGGCCTACGGCAAGAGCAAGACGCCCTACACCGTCAACGGCTTCGCTCCTTCCGACTTCGGTTACCGTGAAGTCGCCAAGCTCCTCGCCGACGGACTCTTCGGCGCCACTCCGCGCGTCTCCAAGGCCGACGAAGCCCTCGTGAACGCCGCGGTGAAGATGAAGGACTACATGTGGAACACCGACTACTCGATCCTCAACGGCGTCCACACCCACGGCCAGCGCTACAACCCCTTCGGCCCGCAGAACTACCCGGACGAAGTCTACAAGAGCCGCCAGCTCACCGCGATTCGCGACGAGCTCATCCACGGCGTCGCCCAGGGCAAGAAGACCGACCTTACCGTCGACGACTCAAAGACCCTGGTCCTGCCGCCCGTGCCCACCAACTTCAAGCCGAGCGAGAAGAACGGCAACCCGACGGAGTTCCTCTCCGGCGAAGCCGCCATCGAGAAGATGAAGCTCGCCCCCGGCTACAAGGTCTCGCTCTTCGCCTCCGAGGAGAAGTTCCCCGACCTCAAGAAGCCGGTGCAGATGTCCTTCGACGCCAAGGGTCGCCTCTGGGTCGCCACGACGCCGACCTACCCGCACTACCGTCCCGGTGATGCGCTGCCGAACGACAAGATCCTCATCCTCGAAGACACCGACGGCGACGGCAAGGCCGACAAGCAGTCCGTGTTCGCCGACAAGCTTCACATCCCGATCGGCTTCGAAATCGCCCCGGAAGGCGTGTATGTCTCCCAGGAACCCAACCTCGCCCTGCTCATCGACGATGACAAGGACGGCAAGGCCGACCGCATGGAGCTGATCCTGCACGGCTTCGACTCCCACGATTCGCACCACGCCATCTCGGCCTATTGCGCCGACGCCTCGGGCGCCTTCTACCTGCTCGAAGGACGCTTCCTGCACAGCCAGGTCGAGACCCCCTATGGTCCGCGTCGCTGCAACGACGGAGGCGCCTGGCGCTTCGACCCGAAGTCCTATCGCCTCGAGCGCGTGCAGGCCGACGTTTCCAATCCGTGGGGCTTCTCCTTCGACTATTGGGAACAGCCGTTCCTGTCCGATGCTTCCTCCGGTGAGAACTGGTGGGCCCTCCCCCTCTCGGCGAAGGTCCCCTACGGCATCGAGCAGATCAAGGTCGAACAATTCGTCCCCAAGCGCTCCCGCCCGACGTCCGGCGCCGAGTTCGTCTCCTCGCGTCACTTCCCCGACGCGCAGCAGGGCGACTTCATGATCTGCAACACGATCGGCTTCCTCGGCATCAGCTTCGGCAAGAAGGCCGACGACGGCGCCGGCTTCACCGGCAAGGCCAACGGCGACCTCCTCACCTCCACCGACGGCAACTTCCGCCCGGTCGACCTCGAGTTCGCCCCGGACGGCTCGCTCTACTTCATCGACTGGCACAACCCGCTGATCGGCCACATGCAGCACAACGCGCGTGACCCGAACCGCGACCACGAGCGCGGCCGCATCTACCGCATCACCTACCCCGAGCGTCCGCTCGTGAAGCCCGCGAAGGTCGCCGGCGCCTCCGTCGCCGAACTCCTCGAGAACCTCAAGGAACCCGAATACCGCACCCGCTACCGCACCCGTCGCGAACTCCGTGGCCATGCGCCGGCGGAAGTACTCCCGGCCGTGAAGGCCTGGGTCGCGAAGCTCGACCCCAAGGACCCTGCCTACGAACACCACCTCTGCGAAGCCATGTGGGCCACCTGGGCGCAGAACAAGCCCGACGCTGAGCTCATCGCCCAGGTCCTCAAGGCCAAACAGCCCGAAGCCCGCGCCGCAGCCGTGGATGTCATCCGCCACTCCTTCTGGCAGATCCCGAACCATGTCGCCCTACTCCAGCAGGCCGTGCGCGACGAGAACGCCCGCGTGCGCCTGACCGCCGTCGTGGCGGCCACCTGGCTGGACAACGCCGAAGGCGCCAAGATCGCCGTCGAGGCCTTCCGCCTGCCCGTCGACCGCTGGATCGGGCCCGTCCTGCATTACGCCCTGACCTACACGCTCAAGGATGACGTCGACGCCCTCAAGGCCGCCGGCCAGCTCAACCTCGACGGTAATCAGGCCGCCGCGGACTACTTCAGCGGCAAGCTCAAGATCGGCCAGCCCGTCGCCGAAGCCGGCACCAACTCGAAGCCCGCGCGCAAGCTCACCGCCGCCGAGGAGAAGGTCTTCAAGCTCGGCCGCGAGATCTACTTCCGCGACGCGCATTGCGCCACCTGCCACCAGGCCGACGGCAAGGGCATCGTGAACATCTATCCCCCGCTCGCCAGGAGCAACTGGATCGATGACGACGAACGCCTGACCAAGATCCTGCTCAAGGGCATCTGGGGGCCGATCAAGGTGAACGGCCAGGACTTCGACCCGACCAAGGGCGTCCCGCCCATGATGGGCTTCGGCGGCCTGCTCAACGACGACGAAGCCGCGGCCGTGCTCAGTTACGTCCGTCTCTCCTTCGGCAACAACGGCAAGTTCGTCTCGCCCGCCACCGTCAAGAAGGTCCGCGAAGCCACCAAGGAGCAGGTCAACTTCTACATGGCCGACGAGTTGCTGAAGCAGCACCCGCTGAAGGCGCCCGCCCCGGCGAAGAAGTAAGGCGTGACGGAGTCACGCAGGGGGCACGTGGGCAAGGTGACACGTGGACAGGAGTCGAATCAGGGTAGGCGCGGCGAAAGCCGCGGCCTGCCCTTCTTTTTATAAGTAAACGTAGATTCTATACCCCAAACAGACCGACAAGGGTTGACCCTAGGTCGTGCGGTGGGATTGGCTCAGCCCATGCGCCTCCTCTCCTGCCTCGCCCTGGTCATCTCCTCCACCCTCCTGCCCGCGCAGGACTTCGACTTCAAGGGCGTGCCCGCCGATTATGCGGTCACCTTCGCGACCGCCAGCACGCGCGGCTTGAAGATCAGCGATTCGAGTGAAGCCAAGGCGTTCAAGGAACGCCTCGAAAAGCTCGTGGCCGAATTCGACAAGAGCGGCCAGGACGGCAAGGCGGTCCAAGCGGCCATCAAGAACGCCACCGGCTTCGATCTCGAGTCCGGCGACAATCGTTTCACAGGCGGCTTCTCCGTCACCCAGGCCGGAGCCTTCAACGGCGGCCTCATCATCCGCGGACGTCACGACAGCGCCAAGCTTGCGGCTCATGCCGCCGGAAAGAACGTCCCGAGCCTCCGGGCCGGTGCGACCAAGGGCTGGAAAGCCCAGGAACTGATCGCCTCGCTCAGCGAGGACCTCGCGCAAGCCGCCAACAACTTCCCGACCCCTCCGCAAGGCGAAGCTCCGGGCAGCGAAGACGTCGGCGTCTTCGATATTGATAACGATACCCTGGTCGTGGCCCAGCCCAAGGAAGCCGCTCGCATCATCGGACTGCTCAAGGGCCAAGGCGCCTCATTCGCCCTGCCGGCGACGCAGCGCTCCGCAGCCGCTGCGACCGGCCGTCCTTACGCCGTCATCTCGGTCAATGCCGCGAAGCTGCCGGCCACGCCTGAGCTGACCGATAGCGGCTTCGTCGGCGGCCTCTTCGCCATGGGCGAGAAAGGCAATGATCAGATCATGAAAGTGAATACCACCTTCATCACGAAGGAAAAGGCCGCCCCTCTGGCCATGCAGGCCCAGGGCATGCTCGCAATGGCTCCGATGATGCTCGCCGGCGACCCCACCAAGCCTGAGACCGCTGAGGAGAAAGAAATGAAGGCTCTCGCGGGCGAGTTCCTCGCCGGCATCCAGCCTGTCGAAGCCTCCGGCAATCAGGTCACCCTCACCGCGAAGTGGGACACCCTGAAACTCTTCGGCATGATCGAGAAGATCGTCGCCATCGGCGCCGCCAAGGCGAAGGAAATGCCGCAGCCTGCGCTCGGGAAGTAAGGCGCGACGGAGTCGCGCAGGGGGCGCGTGGGCAAGGTGACATGGGGGCACGGGGCCTAACTAGATGCCCGGAGGATCTGTGGATCAGAGAGACCCACTAGTTGACCCGTTGACAAGTTGGCCAGGGAGGCAAGCGACAGGACACAAGGGCCTGAGGACTGGAAAGCACATCTTCGGGTCTCAGGTCTCGGCTGATCGGGCATCAGGTACGGGTCTTCTGGTACGGGTGCAGGCCCGAACCCGGACCTGGCGCTGAACTCCCGAACCTGGGATCTGATGGCTGAGACCCGTGACCTGAGAATGGTTGTCGTGTGGGCACAAAAAAGCCCCCGAACTCGGGGGCTGATTCGTGATGGCCGGAAGGCTTACTTGCCGCCGCAGCAACCGGAAGAAGCAGACTTATCGGAAGAGCCGCAGGATCCGCCGTCCTTGTTGCAGCAACCGCAGGTGCCGAGGCACTCGCCGGAACCGCAGCAGGCCAGGCAGCAGAAGCCCTTGCGACCGACCCATGCGAG
>JACCDN010145908.1_pt1 | contig 15552 bp, 5 predicted proteins | sample 7441691 | NCBI WGS metagenome assembly JACCDN01 (sample SAMN15323439, study PRJNA562643) | freshwater metagenome | isolation source: river surface water | place: USA:Blue River Watershed | collected 2017-08-16
GGTTCACTCACCGGCCTGACGGTCGTCTCTGGTGGTGCCTCCATCGCCGGTAATACCACGATTGCTACCACGGCGGGCAATACCCTTGGACTCGGCAACAGCACCGGAGCCGTCACGCTCACCGGCTCAAGTGCGAGCACCTTTGTCATAAATGGGGTCACGGTCTCAGCAACAGAGTTTAACTACCTTGACGGTAAAGACGCTGCCCTCATAGATACGAACGATGCCGTCACCACCGCTATTACCGGTACGGGTGCCTTAAATGCAGGCAGTATTACTTCCGGCTTCGGTACCATAGATAATGCAGACACCATTACTGGTACCACTCTCAACGGTACGACCGGTATTAATACCGGAGCCAGTGCCGGTACCCAGCGTATTGATAGCTCTGGTAACTTGGTGAACATTGGCACCATCACTTCTGGCCTCATTAACGGTCAAACGATTAGTAGCTCGGCGAACTTCACGGGTACGCTAGCCGTGACAGGTAATACCACCCTCACCGCTGACCTCGCTGTCAACGGTGATGATATCACTTCAGATGGCGCACTTACTGTAAATGCAGCAAGCTATGTTCGTATCGGTGACACTGGTACTCCAGGAGTTGCTTCAGGTGACGATGATCTCTATGTAGAGGGTGACTTGGAAGTTGATGCAAATACTGATTTTGCGGGGAACTTGACGGTTGATACTGACACCCTCTTTGTCGACGCTTCAAGTAATGAAGTAGGAATCGGCGAAGCTTCACCAAATGCGCTCTTCAGCGTTGGTAGCGGAAACCTCTTCCGTGTCACTGCTAGCGGACTCGTGACAATGAATTCTTCCTCAACGAATACTTCTCAGCTAGAAGTGCGTGATGGTGGCAGTGGCACAGTTACTTTGCTCGTCGCCGACAGCTCAAATGATAGAATATATATCGGTGACACCACAGGAGACACAACGGGTACGATACTCGTTCTCGATACAAAAACGGATTCAAGTGATCCAACCGGTGTTGCAGGTGCAATGTACTACAACAGTAATGCGGGAGCTTTTAGATGCTATACAACCGCATGGGCTAACTGTGACACAACTGGTTCGGGTCTTAGTGCAACACTCACAGACAACACTACAAACGCATGGGATGTACAAGAAGGAACCAACAACTACATCAACATCAATACCACCAACAGCTCAGAAAACATCAGCTTTGGTAATGCCACTACCAATCCGAGCTATAACTTCCTAGGTTCAGGAACACTTGCTGTGGCTGGTGCGCAGACAATCGCTGGTAACCTTACTGTCGACACCGATACATTGTTTGTAGATAGAACAAATAATTACGTTGGAATAGGTGACGCTACACCTGATTCACCTCTAACAGTAACGAGTAGCTCGTTGCCATCTGGTTCAGGTGCAGCAATTAATGTAAGTGCGACAAGCACATTTACTGGCAGTGGTTCTGCTATATACAGTAGTTATACTGTTTCACCTAGTTCTGCGTCGACAGCAAACTTCTTTGCTATAGAAGGACGTGCAACAAGTGCGAGCTCTAACTTGACAGCTAACACTACACTATCAGGCCTTGGTGGTAGGGGAACTTATACTGGCTCTGGTACTATCCAGAATGTCGGTGGTGCTGAACTTGTTGCCTATAATTCAGGTACAGGTACTGTTACACGGGGATATGGACTTTGGGTCTCGTCAGGAGTTAATAATGGTGGAGGTGCAATAACAGGCCTCTCAGGCGTGAGTATAGAAGCTCAATCTGCTGCTACGAATAATACTAATTTGCTAATCGCAAATGGTGGCTCAATACCTTCAGGCAACTGGTCTATCTATAACGCAAGTGCGTATGATAATGTTTTTGCCGGCGACTTGCGGATAGGTAGCACTACCGCTCCAACGGTTGCCCTTGATGTAACTGGAGCAGCTCTTATCTCAAGCACGCTCGGTGTAACGGGGAACGTCACCCTCACCGCAGACCTTGCCGTCAACGGTGATGATATCACTTCTGATGGTGCACTTACTGTAAATGCAGCAAGCTATGTCCGCATCGGTGATACCGGTACTCCAGGTGTCGCATCAGGTGACGATGATTTGTATGTAGAGAGTGACTTGGAAGTTGATGCAACGGCGAACATCGCTGGTAATTTGACAGTGGATACAAACACACTCTTTGTAGATTCAAGTAGCAACACGATTGGAATCGGTACTGCTAGCCCAACAGGAGCATCGAAGCTAGTGGTTACGGGTACACCAAGCGGTACTGAAAATACGCTGGCTCTATTTACAAGCTCTTCAACCGCTACGAGTGGTAGTTATACAGGCCTCATTAATGAACTTACAGTAAGTGCCGCATCGAGCTCTACCGCAGGGCATGTTGGTGGATCATTTGATCTCGTTACAGCGGGTACACAACAGGTAAATAATATCACCGCTCTTCAAGGGTATTTAGAATTCGGAGCTACATCTAGTATAAACAACGCTGTGGGTGTAGGTTCTTGGGCAGCATCTTATAGTGGCAGCGCATCGGTAGCTCGGTACAGTGCATTTGCAGCACCAGATCACCAGGGTGGTAGCGCTACTATTACAAGTAATATCGGTCTGAATCTGGAAGATCGGGTTGACGGTACATATAACATCAATATTAATATCAACGATGATGTATATACTGCTCCTAGCGCCAACTGGTCGATCTATAATGCAAGTGCGTATGATAACTATTTTGCGGGTGATCTCAGAATCGGAACTGCATCGGCATTTGCGGGAGAAAGTTTAACGGTTCAGACTGCCGATGAATCAGAAGGTATAGTCCACACTAATGGCTCAATAGTAGTAGCGACCTACACAGGTTTCAGCCAAGGATATATTGGTACGAATAGTAATCATAACTTTGTTCTTTTCGCGAACTCTGGTGCGGACTCACTAGGAATTGATGTTAATGGGTATACTTACATCGGAAATGACGCAGGAGCTTCTATAGCCACAAGTTACGGTGATCTCTACGTTGCAGATGCGCTTGAGGTTGATGGTGCGGCAGCAATAACAAGCAATCTCACCGTAGACACAGATACATTGTATGTTGATGCAACTGGAAACAAAGTAGGAATTGGTACGACAAGTCCATCTGAAGCGCTACATGTTGCGAGTGGGAATGTCCTTATTGGGAAGCGTACAGATAGTGGTGGCTCTACAAGCGATTGGTCTAAAGTAAGCCAGACAACGGCTGGTACGATCAGTAGTGGTGGTACAGCAAATATCGATAAAATTAAAACGGCAGTCAATTATAACGGAAGCTTATACGTAGGTACTGAAGAGTCAGGATCAGCTGAAATTTATCGCTTTGACGGCGGCACAACCTGGACAAAAGTCAGCCAAACAACCGCCGGAACAATTGCAGCGAGTGGAACCACTGCAATCGATGTGGTACGAGACCTGACTGTGTTTAACGGCTATCTTTATGCATCAACACAGAAAGCTAACTCAGCTGAAATCTACCGTTACGACGGTGGCACAACGTGGACAAAGGTTACGCAGACAACGGCAGGTACGATTGCAGCAAGTGGCACATCCGGGATAGATCGAATTACACCGTTGGTTGTATGGGGCGGAAGCTTGTACGCAGGATCGTATGATACGGATACATGGGGTAAGGCGGAGATGTACCGCTACGACGGCGGTACGACCTGGACGAAGATTACGCAGTCTACCGCAGGTACAATTGATAGCGGTGGCACAACAACAATAGACGGTATCTTGTCTGCCGTAGTATTTGAAGGTGACCTTTATATCGGGACCTATCGATTGTACAGCGGTGGTGAAGCCGAAGTATATCGGTACGAGGGAGGCTCAGACTGGACAAGGGTATCCCAATCAACCGCCGGAACAATTGCGAGCGGAGGTACCGCAAGCATCGATGCAGTCAGAGATATGACGGTGTACAATGGTGCATTGTATCTAAGCACGTATGAGGAACCTGGTGGAACTACCGCAGAAATCTATAAATATTTAGGTGGAACGAGTTGGACGAAAGTATCTCAATCTACTGCTGGAACTATCGCAGCGAGCGGGACATCATCCATACAGTCAATTGATCAATTAACAGTCTACAATAATAGATTATATGCAAGTAGCGTTAAATCGAACGCGACAGAAGTGTACCGATATGACGAAGGTACAACGTGGACGAAAGTATCTCAATCTACTGCTGGAACGATTGCGAGTTCAGGTACTGCAAACATTGACGAAGTGAATATGATGGTCGCGTTCGATGACAAATTATTCGTCGGCACTGCCGAGTCGAACAAAGCAGAAGTCTATACATACACAGCGGTCGAAGGCCAATCATTTGCACTTAAATTCAACGCTGCGAGTGATAATGCAGGTTCAACTGAACAATCAAGCTATCTCAATACAGGAAGTATTTACTTCCAAGCTGAGAAGAACCCTATTAGCTACGGCAGTGGAAATATAAACACTGGATCATTTATATTCTCACACGGTATTTCGACCACGACCGGAGCTTATGACCTCGCAGAAGATTACCCAACGAGAGATAACTCACTTGTGGCTGGCGACCTAGTCACTGTTGATCCGAATGAAACAGGCTTTGTGAAAAAGACTCAAAACGCTGGAGACACAGGAATAGTCGGCGTGTATTCGACAAGGCCAGCACTGCGAATCGGTCAAGCTGACGCTACAATAAATGGCGGTAGAGCAGTTCCAATTGCACTTGCAGGACGCGTACCGGTAAAGGTTAGCACAGAAAACGGTGCAATAAGTGCTGGTGATCCTCTCACCTCATCTTCTGTACCGGGTGTTGCCATGAAAGCTCGTCCAGGTGACAGAATAGTCGGTATGGCAATGAGTGGCTATGGTTCTGTAGACCCAGCCCAGATCGGTGAAGTAGTAGTCTTTGTTAACCCTTCATGGTACGGTTCGACACCTCAGCAGACACTCACATCCGAGCAATTCGAGTCACTAACAGTTCAGAATGAGATTAGTGCAAATACGCTCGTTGTTGTCGATGTTACCATCAGCAACAACATTACCGTCTCTGGCGATGCAATCTTCAACGGTAATCTCACTGTTGCAGGCACCACACAACTTCAAACACTTGTTGTGACTGGAGACACCTCAGTACAGAACATCACCGTCAACGGCAAGATTATCTCTCAGGGTGACACGCCTACGGCGGTGCTGGGGGCGGCGGTTGAAAATAATCCATTCTCAACGATCGATAACAGTGGTACAGACGTTGCTGGTACGGTAGATATCACTGCAGGGACGCAGTTACCTGACACCGGTGAAATTGCAGATATTAGCTTCACCGAAGCGTACGCAACCGCTCCAAAGATTGTCATATCAGGAAACAACGCCAAGAGTGCAAAACTGGGTGCGTATGTCACCCGTACGGCAACTGGCTTCAAGATTGTGACCGATGAGCCACTTGAAGCAGGGCAGAATTACTCATTCGATTACATCGTCATCGAAGCAAGTAACTAAAGAGAATACCCAAGCTATAACAAATAGATGATAGTAACTTCATTTGCTTGCGCTACTGATTGGATGCGTACCAGTGCTTCACGTCGAGCGGTAATACTAAAAACAAGCAGATAATTACGTAGCCACATAAATTAAGTAAGTAGAAGTGGCGTGCGAATCATTACGTCTCTACGGTGAGTGTATACCAAAAAAACGTGTGCAAATACAAATGTAACATCATGGACTAGTGCTAACAGGAGGTTTATTAAAGTTGTATGCTCACTCTGTCTAGAAAGTGTAAAGAATTGAATCTCTAAATATATTTATTAAATTATTTGTAGGGCACCGTAGCACCTACAACCAGTGTATGCACGATTGTACTTTAGCAAATTAAAATATTTTATTACGTTGGATAAGCAAGTTGTTTAAGAAAAGTAACAAGGGGTGTGGGGTAGGGGAGTTATATGATTGTCGGAAAGATTATTCTCGAACTAGTCAGACGAGCTGGAATAACCAGCTACCAGGTGTAGTCGATGTAGCGACTTTGTCCTAATTTAAGACGTCGTACAATATTTCAATGGCAAAGGAGGGAAACTACAGCTGTAGGGCTCAAATATGCAGGAAATACTATCATAATGGTACAGAATGGCTAGCCATATAATACCAAATATCGATTGGAACTTGAGTCTTTTGAACAGTGTGGATAACTCTTTACAAACAGAGTAGAAAAACATTGAAAACGGTTAATATATTAGTTACACTTGAACTTGATCTGACTGACAAAAACAAAAATTAGATCAATCTCTCGACAAAACTCTCGAGAGAAAACAAAAAATAAAACCAAAAACAAAACAAATACATGTACAGCTTTAAGCAAAGGCATGCCATATGGCAAAAGATAACCTCATACGGTGTTCTTTTGCCAGTTTTTATTTTTGGGGTAACACTTATCGCAACACTGTTTGCTGGCGGATACGAACGAGCATCTGCAGCGACGAATAGTACGCTCAATTTCCAAGGTCGATTGATGACCGCAGGTGGGAGTACCGTTCCAGATGGGTCGTACAATCTTGAGTTTAAGCTCTATAGTGCGTCAGCTGTAGACGGTGGTGAAACACTCGTGCAGGGTGCCTGCCAGACAAATCCAGGACCAATTGCCGATGAGGATTGTTTGTGGGTGGAATCACGAACTGGAGGCAATACGGTTACGGTGCAGAATGGATACTTCTCAGTTGCTCTTGGTTCGGTCAATGCGTTTCCAACGACTATAAACTGGGATCAAGAGTTGTGGCTTGGCATGAATGTTGGCGGTACGAGCGGACCTTCTTGGGACGGTGAAATGACGCCCCGATTCAAACTTACGGCTGTGCCATACGCTTTCAGAGCAGGTGCACTGGTAGACGCAAGTGGGACAGAAAAAACTGCTGATGACTTGGCTCAAATCACACCTTCGAGCGTGCAAACAGCGAATGCTGCAGTGGCCGCACTAAGGCTTAACCAGACGGGGACCGGTGGTTTACTGCAATTGCAGGGTAACGGTACCGATGTATTCACGGTTGATAAATCCGGAAATACCGTGCTAGGAGCAGGCATAACACTTAGTAACTCATCATCTACGGTAGCTGGAACTATTCGGTGGAATGGTTCGGCGTTCCAGGGCTATAACGGGTCTGCGTGGACATCGCTCGGGAGCAGTGCAGTCATGCCGTTTGTAAGTAAAACAAAACTTGCAGACGAGACACAAAATAATGGTAATAACGCGACGGCAACTTTGCAAAACGATGATGAACTTTTCTTTTCGGTTGGTGCAAACGAAACTTGGAACTTTAGATTTGTAATTCAGGCAACAACTCCAGCGGCACCTGATATAAAATTTACGGTTACAGCACCTGTTGGAGCAACATGTAATTTCGGTGCGATAAACGCTGAAGACACGGTGACCGTTGGAAACCTCGGGTGTGGCGTAAGTAGCGGTATATTAAACACCGCAGGAGTCTCCGACGTTTATGAAATTGCTGGTTCGATAACCAACGGATCTACGGCTGGTACGTTAACCCTTCAATGGGCACAAAACACGGCAAATGCAGCAAATACCATTGTTCGGGCAGGAAGTTATGTTGAAGCCTCTCGCTCAGTTGGTGGTTCTAGTGCGGATGTCGCGTTTATACAGAATGGCAATTCTTTTGGCGGTACTGCAGTGCTCGGCACAAACGATGCAAACGGACTTAGCTTCGAAACAAATGGTGTCGAGCGAATGCAAATATTGAGCACGGGGGAAATTCGCACGAGCGGTGATTTTATTGCAAATAGAACGGCGACTGGAACGACCGGAACGACGAGTGGCACCGGAACTAGCACAACGACGCTTACATTGAGCGCTGATGCGTTCGCGGTCAATGATGTCGTGTTGATTGATAATGCTGGTCAAGATTATTACACGAGGATAACCGCCGATGCTGGCACTGGAAGTTATACGGTTTCGCCAGCAGTCACCTTCGAAAATGCTCGCACGGTGACAAAGTATACAATCCAAAACGTCGGTGCAACGGCAAGTGATTACACATCACAGGCCAATCGTTTCTTCCAAGGGTATTTCTTGGGAGGTATCGTTGTAGGTGCCGGCTCCACTACAATTTCAGATGGACTTATTGAGCGCACTACCGGAGATATCACCATAACACCAGGTAGCGGTGGAATTGTTCAGGTCAATGGCTCGCTCGATGCAACAACTATTACTGGTGACGGGTCTGGCCTCACAAATATTGATGGTTCTTCAGTTGATGGTTCAACAATCACGACATTGAATGCGTCTAATATAAGTAGCGGTACACTTGCCGACGGACGCTTAAGTAGCAATGTCACGCTACTCGGCAACGCTTTCAATGGTGTGAGCCAGCTGGTGCAATTAGACGGAAGTGGTAACTTGCCCGCGTTAAATGGGTCTGGACTTACCTCACTTACTGCAGCAAACCTCACCGGTGCACTCCCAGCAATCTCAGGGGCGAGCCTTACTTCATTGAACGCTACTAATATAAGTAGCGGGACGTTAGACGATGCCAGATTGTCGACAAATGTAACAGTATTAGGAAATACATTTAATGGCAATAATCAATTAGTCCAGCTGAACGGTAGTGGTGCGCTCCCAGCACTGAGTGGTGCAAACCTTACGTCACTAACATCTGGGAACTTGACCGGCGCACTGCCGGCTATTAGCGGTGCAAGTCTGACGAGTTTGAATGGTTCTAATATAAGTAGCGGTACGGTTGCCGATGCTCGACTTAGCACAAATGTCACCTTAGTAGGGAACACCTTTAATGGCATAAACCAACTCGTGCAACTGAACGGTTCTGGTGCACTGCCGGCACTAGATGCTTCTAATCTTACCTCGCTGACATCTGCAAATCTTTCAGGTGCACTCCCTGCGATTTCCGGAGCGAGCCTGACGAGCTTGAATGGCTCAAATATTTCGAGTGGCACAATTTCCAATGCAAGGTTAAGCGCAAATGTAACGCTCCTCGGTAATTCATTTAATGGTGCAAGCCAGCTCGTACAATTAAATGCCTCAGGGGAATTACCGGTTATCAGTGGTGCAAATCTTACTAATATATCTGCTGCAAATCTCACCGGTGCACTCCCAGCAATCTCAGGGGCGAGCCTTACCTCATTGAATGGTTCTAATATAAGTAGTGGCACCGTTGCCGATGCTCGGCTTAGTACAAATGTCACTTTGCTTGGCAATTCATTTAATAGCAACAACCAGCTGGTGCAACTAAATGCATCAGGTGAATTACCAGCAATAAGTGGTGTGAATCTGACAAGTATACCGTCCGCAAACCTGTCAGGTGCATTACCTGCGATTTCCGGAGCGAGCCTGACGAGCTTGAATGGTACGAATATTACATCAGGTACCGTAGCCGACGCTCGATTAAGTACAAACGTAACGGTTGCGGGTAATACGTTCAATGGAACGAATCAACTCGTCCAGCTAAACGGAAGTGGCGCACTGCCAGCGCTGAACGGGGCAAACTTAACCAGCCTTACATCTGCAAATCTCACAGGTGCGCTCCCGGCAATTTCTGGTGCAAGCCTCACTTCATTAAGTTCCTCGAGTCTATCAGGTGCACTTCCAGCAATCAGCGGTGCAAGCCTCACGTCATTGACGGCGGCAAATCTTTCAGGCACGCTCCCAGCGATTTCTGGTGCCAGCCTCACCAGTCTAAATGCCTCTAATATAGGGAGTGGCACAATTTCGGATACATATTTAAGTGCAAACGTTGCGCTTTTGAGTGGAACACAAACATTCAGCGGCTCAAAGACGTTTAGTACAGGAGTTGTGCTGGGCCAAACGACATTAACATCCTCAGCCACCGTTGCACGAGCAGTTAACTTACCAGACGAAGCAGGAACGATATGTTTGAGCAATACAAACACCTGTGGTTATTTACGACTCGCTGCTGGCTCGCTACAAACTGATGCTAGCAGTAATGATGTACTGGCGGTGAACAAAACTTCCGCAACAGGTAATTTGATTAACTTACAACGTAGCGGAACCGCAGTATTTACGGTAGCGAATAGTGGCGCATTGCAAATACAGTCAACTTCTTCTACGGCACTGGATATTCGAAATGTCGGTGGTACCAGTTACTTCAGTATCGATACGAGCTCAGGTGTCGTGCGGGTTGGCCCTAGTGTCGCTGATGCAACAGGAGTGTTGTTCGTCCTCGATACGAAAAATACATCGGGTGATCCAACAGGTGCTGACGGAGCTCAGTACTATAACAGTGCGCTTCAACAGTTCCGCTGTTATCGGGACGGGGTATGGGAGCCTTGTGGTTCGAACCCAATCGATAGAGCCTGGTCTCTAGAAGACGAATTCATGTCGGGTTATACAGGCGGTTCATGTACGACTACAACTGCAGTTGTCGGAAATGTGAACTGGGCATGTTATACATCTGGAACGGCCACCACTGCATATAACGTAGGCGCTATACTTCCAACCGCAGACCACCCCGGAATTATGCGTATGACAACCGCAGCAGCGAATGGTAACGGTTTCACGATTGCGGCAACCGGTAATAACTCCGGGAGTGTCGTACTTGCAGCTGGCCAGCGAGTGCTTGCAACGGTAGGACAAGGTGCGACAATAACGAACAACCGCTTACGTGTCGGCTTGCATGCAGAAACGACTACTAATGCGCAGCCGACCACTGGTGTATGGTGGGAAGCTGATTCCACAACAAATGCAAACTGGCGCTATTGTTTTGGAACTGGTGCTGTTGCAACATGTGCTGCATCATCCGTTGCTGTTGCAGCTTCGACACTCTACAATATTGATATCAGAATTACGGCAACTGGCGCAGGGGTATCCAGCGCTACATTTGAAATAAACGGTAACGCTTATACTGTCACGAATGTCACTATAGGAACCGCTACAAGAGTAAACCCTGCAATATCTTGCTTTAACTCAACTGCTTCAGCACGTGAGTGTTTTGTCGACTACTATAGGGCTAGTGGCACCGCATCAGCAAGACGATAAAGCAGAATCTATGATTTTATGATAGGCTAGTAATGACATGATGAGGGTCATTGCAATACTAAACCAAAAGGGGGGAGTCGGTAAAACAACGACTACTATTAATTTGGGTGCAGCGTTAGCAAAAGCAGGGAAGTCGGTCCTGATTGTCGATCTTGATCCCCAAGCAAATGCAACGAGTGGTCTTGCAATCGATAAGAATGCCCTGAAAGTCTCGATTTACGAAGTGCTTATTAGTGGAGTGTCGGCTCAAGACGCAGTCGTGGAATCAAAAGTAGATAACCTCTACGTACTGCCTGCAACACCTTCACTCGCAGCAGCAGAGCAAGAACTGGTAACCGTCTTGCAACGAGAGCTTGTGCTGAAGCACGCCATCGAACACTTTTCATATGATTATATGTTGATTGACTGCCCGCCATCACTAGGCTTACTTACGGTCAATGCGCTTGCAAGCGCACACTCAGTTCTCATTCCTGTTCAGACAGAATTTTATGCGCTCGAAGGACTCGGTTTACTCATGCAGACTATCCAAAGAGTACAGGCGGGGCTTAACCCAAATCTTTCGTTGCTCGGGGTGGCCATGACGATGGTAGATGCACGTAATGCACTCAGTGGTCAAGTTATTGAAGAAGTGAAAAAGCATTTTGGAGCGTATGTTTTTGATACGCAGATACCGCGGAATGTTCGGCTCGCTGAAGCGCCAAGTTTTGGCAAGACAGTATTTGAGCACGATAAGTGGAGTAAAGGAGCGCGCGCATATAAAGCACTCGCGAAAGAGGTGCTTAAGCGATGACAAAAACGGCACTCGGGAGAGGATTTGATGGTTTGATTCCCGTTGGTTTCAATGTGGATGAAGTTGCGGTGCCCGGCGAGAGTATAAAACAAATTGCTATTGATAAGATACATATTAATCCCGATCAACCAAGGAAGCATTTTGATGATGTTGCGCTTCAAGAACTCGCCTCAAGTATTAAACAGCACGGCATCATACAGCCGCTCGTTGTTACTCCGGTGAGTGACGGATACCGAATTGTTGCAGGCGAAAGACGATATCGAGCGTCGAAACTTGCGAAACTTGCGAAACTACCTGTTATCGTACGCAACCATCAAGAACTTGAAGAACTCGAAATTGCATTAGTAGAAAACGTACAGCGTGTCGATCTAAGCCCGCTTGAACAAGCTTTGTCGATAGTACGACTGCGTGATCAGTTTAGTCTTACGCCAAAAGATATCGCTAAAAAATTAGGTAAGGCTGAAACAACTATTAGTAATACCGTGCGCTTATTGCAGTTAACAAAGCGGGGCATAGAAGCGCTGTCTGACGGCAGGATAAGCGAAGGGCACGCACGAGCACTGCTCGCCCTAAAAGCGGATGAACAAGCCCAGGAGCAACTGCTTAATGAGATTGAACAAAAAAAGTATTCAGTACGTGAAGCAGAGCAGTGGGTTCAGAACTGGAAAAAGCAAAGAGAACAAAAAAATAATAGTACGGATATACTATTGGTCAATAGGCTCACTAAGCTAAAAAAATCTGGGTTAAAGATTGCACATAGACAGAAAAAGACGGGTGGTCAAATTATAGTGGACTATAAAACGCAGAATGAGCTGGATGCCATAATAAAAGCATTTGAGGCAGAGTCGTAAAATATTTTTTCCGAAAGGTATCGGTACTTTGCTTGAATGAGTAAAATCGAGTTGGGGTCAAAGTTTCTTCATGGCATTGACTGGCAAGAAGCGAGCGACCGCCTGACCAACGATTGTATCGACATCTATGGGGCCGAATATTCGGGAGTCTGTAGAATTAGTCCGATTGTCACCTAGTACAAATACTTCATCCTTTCCTACGGTATAATCAACATTTCGACCCGGGGTAGTTACGATATCGTTCGCGTATTCTTGGTCTTTGTCGGGATCGAAACCTTCAGGATTGTCTTTATTATATACGGTTACCTTACCGTCATTAACCGTGACACGCTCGCCTGGCAGCGCGATAACCCTTTTTATTAAATGCTCCGTAGACTCAGGAGTGTTTAATCTCTTTGGCCTATCAAAGACAATGACGTCCCATCGGGTAGGTCGATAATCTCCACTCGTGATATTTGCCCAAGTTTTTGGAAGTTTAAATACAATGAGGCGGTCTGTATTTTGAAGTGTTGTTTCCATGCTTTGGCCATCTACTTCGTATGGTTGAAAAACGTGCGCTGTTAAAAACAATGCAAGTAATGGAGCTGCAATGACGAGTCCAAGCGTTCCAGTTAAACTATGGAAAATCTTTTTAGCTAGTGCCAGCTTCGGATTCATTTCTTCTTCCTGGAAAAGTGGCTTGTCTGGATCGAATTGTTGGTTTGGTGGCATATCACAAGCACTATACCATATTTGAGGGGTATTTATCTTTAAAAAAGTGAACGTTTACCAGTAGCAGTTTAGCGTTGTATAATAGTATCTTGAACCTATGTCAGAATTTCGATTTCAAAATAAGCCAAAACCAAAGCAGTCTAATACCGATGGTTTTATTACTCCAAGACATCCCTCTAGTGATAATTTACGAGTGCGGTTCCGTCAAAATTACAGTCCCGCACAATTTGAATCCGCCCGCCCCCGAAGACCGGTCCAGAGTGAGTTTTTAAGCAAAGACATAAAAACGAGCCAAGAAGCGTTCCACCCTAATAAGACGGATTTTTCTAAGCAAGTTTCAGAAGATCAAAATTTAGATTTACGTCTCGATGAAGAATTACCTAAATCTGCAAAGCGACGTTGGTTCGGTTTGCGCAAAGCAAAGAGTCAAAAGCCAAAACGGAGCGTAGGCAAAAGGATAGCTCGAGGATTCGCAGTGTTTTTCTTTGTGTTACTGCTTGGTCTATCTTCGATATTCGGGTACGTGTTCTTAAAGCAACGCCAAATATTTAATGGTTCAGGGGACGGCGCTGCAGCTCTTGGAAAAAATGTTACCCCTTCTCAACTGAATGGTGAAGGTGATGGCAGGGTTAATATTCTTTTGGTAGGCAAAGGGGGTCCTGGTCATGAAGCACCCGACCTTACGGATACGCTGTTGTTGGCAAGCATTGACCCAGTCCAGAATGAGGCGGCTATGGTAAGTGTGCCAAGAGATTTATATGTGCAAGACGCAAACGGGTATTCAACAAAAATTAATGCAATTTACTCCAATGCAAAGCAGGCCCGATTATCTCAGTCTTCGCAGCAGAATGATGCAGAAGCAAAAGCTGCAGAAGATGCGGGCTTAAGCGCACTCAAGCAAAAGGTGAGTGAAGTTTTAGGTGTCCCAGTGCATTACTACGTGATGGTCGATTTCACCGCTTTTAAAGAGGCGATAGATACGGTCGGTGGCATTACGATTGATGTAAAAGAGCAACTATATGATCAAACGATGGCCTGGATGAATGGCGGTAATCCGCTCATTGCGGATGTGGGTATGCAAACGTTCGACGGGAATCGTGCGCTCATGTATGCACGTTCGCGTCATGGGAGTGCACGAGGTGATTTTGATCGCAGTGAACGACAAAAAGAAGTTATTTTTGCCCTGCAACAAAAAGTACTTACGTTGGGAACTTTTTCGAATCCCGTCAAAATCGTCGAGCTCATAAATACGCTTGGTAACAATGTAAGGACTGATTTCTCCGGATTAAGTGAGTTATCGAGACTTTATGAAATAGGTAAACAGATAACTCATGATAAATTTGTCTCAGTTAGCTTGGCTGACCCAGAACACCTTCTCGTGACGACAGATTTCATTGATAACCAATCCGTTGTGGTGCCAATCGCGGGGCAGAATCAATACGAAGAAATTCATTCATATATTAGAAACACACTAAAAGATGCTTTCTTGAAAAATGAAAACGCTCGTGTAGTTATTCTCAATGGTTCTGAAACACCCGGTCTTGCAAGCTACCGCGAGAAGGAATTAAAATCATACGGATATAACATAGTGCAGATAGACAATGCTCCTACCAGCGACTACATTCAAACACGTCTTATAGATTTGACCGGTGGCACAAAGCCATTCACCGCAAGTTATCTTGAAAAACGATTCGGGTTAACCAAAGAAGCCACAGCTATTGCGGGATTACCTACGGCTGAGACTGCAGACTTTGTTATAATACTTGGTAGTAATGAAGCTACAGCTCAAGCGTCGTCCAACTAGAACATCAGGGAGATTTTCGCATTTTCTCCATTTTATAATTATTGCCGTATTGCCTGTGTTGCTTTACGTCTTAGTTCGACTTGAGTTTGTTGCATTTGCGTTCGCTATTGTATTGCTTAGTAAATGGCGTATGCTCGCCGTGAAAATGAGACATTGGCCAGCCAATATACGGTCCAACGCAGTAGATATTTTTGTTGGATTATCTACCGTCGTGTTTATGTCCATCGCAAGTACGCAAATATTACAGATTGTCTGGGTGGTTGCATACACGGCGTGGTTGTTGTTTGTAAAACCAAAATCTAGTGAACTCTGGATAGGGATGCAAGCGATGATTGCTCAAACTATGACGCTTATTGCGCTGTTTCTCATCTGGAATGAAGCAAGTGAGACAGCA
>JACCDN010547005.1_pt1 | contig 15550 bp, 14 predicted proteins | sample 7441691 | NCBI WGS metagenome assembly JACCDN01 (sample SAMN15323439, study PRJNA562643) | freshwater metagenome | isolation source: river surface water | place: USA:Blue River Watershed | collected 2017-08-16
AGTGAATGAGCTCATCAAGAAAGCCAGGGAGAGCGGTCCATTAAAAGGCATCTTGGGTTACAACACCTTGCCTTTGGTTTCTATTGATTTCAATCATGACCCACGCCCAAGTATTTTTGACAGCACTCAAACGCGTGTGTCTAAAGACGGCAAATTGGTCAAAATCCTTGCTTGGTATGACAACGAGTGGGGTTATAGCTGCCAGATGTTGAATGCAACCAAGGCATTGATGGCTGCGAAGTAAAAATGTTGGTGAGGCGGTAACCTTATTAGCAGTCTTGCCCTCTAGGCTGTAGCTTCGATTCCTGTTGCGTAGGTCAAGTATATTAAGTGATTTTTGCAACTCAATCGTTGTAGGTGAACTCTTAAATTTCCAAGACTTACACTAGCTGTAGATATTTTACGCCCCTACCAAATTAGGACTTCAAATCTATTCCGCTATAATTTTCTTCGATAATCGTTAGTACTCATAGCTATGAAGCCATGGCATGAGAACGAATTAATAAAAGTACATAAATGATGAATTTACTTTTTAATGCTTCTCTTTTTGAAAATAGATTGACTAAGAGTCGTTATACGTCTCCAGACCTGGAATTGACCCAGACCAGAACCATACCTTCTGATTGCTAAATACCTTTTAAGATTGAAATAGAACAAATATGTTCTTAAAATACTTAAAGCGCTCATTTTTTTAAAGTCACTGGCAAAATAAATTAAGCCATATCGTAATTCATGGTGTCATCGTAAACTCTTTTGTGGAACTATCTTCAGATTAACTCTAGTGCAAAAAGGTATCAAGGTATGCTCTAGATAACAGAACAAGTCATTAATAATTTTTTTAAAAAAGAGCTTAAGGTGATTAAAAAACCAATATCAGCTATTAAAAATATATTTGAATTTTTTTTGTTATATTTTAAAAGCGAACTTTTTAAGCAGATTCCAATTCATAAAATCACTAAATCTAAGGGAATTTTTACACTATTATCTGCCGAGGAGTGCATTGAAATACCTTTAATGCCATACTGGGGAGAATGTAATTTTGAGTTAATAAAGCGGCGAGTTGTCCCGCTTCAGTGGCAGGCATGTATTTATAACGCTACAGTTTATGCCCCTTCTTTTGCCATAACTTCCGGAAAAATTCTTTGGCAAATTGAAGAATCGACGGAGCTCCCATATTTTTCTGCTGGTTACAGCAAGTATTTTCAACAAGTCTCAATGAAATATCGTTTAACTGAAAAGCACGAGGCTCTAGCGTCAGTGAAAGAGGCTGCCTTGATTTCTCACCGCACCAGCTTTAATTATTTTCACGCAGTCGCGGAAGCGGCTCCTAAAATAATAGCTCTAAAAGAATTTGATCCGGAATGTCGCATTCCAGCTATTCTAGATGCTAGAATGGTCCCCTCCGTGCGAGAGGCTTTAGTCACACTGATTGGTCCTCACAGAGAAATTATTAATATGCAGTCATTGAATGCTATTCTGGTGAAGAAATTACATGTATTTTCCACTCCCTCGCACCTGCCAGATGATGCTCAATTTAATCCTGTACGAGCATGTGTTAGTCCTACAAAGATGAATATCATTTCTCAATCATATGAGCCAGATTGGGCATCGCCAGCCCAAAGTTTAATTTGGGTTTCAAGAACAGCATATGCCAAAGAGCAGTCACAGCATGGCTATAAAGTTCGCGATATCGAAAATTACGAGAGAATTGAAAATATATTAACTGATTATGGATTTGAAACCTTGTTCCCAGAGAAAATTAGCTTTAGTCAACAAAAGAGAAAATTTGCCTCAGCAAAAGTTGTTGTGATGGTCGCTGGGGCTGCTTGTGCAAATTTATTGTTTTGTCGCCCAGGAACTCATGTCTTGTTATTATGTAAGAGTAGCAATGTAAATCCAGGATTATTTGCTTCAATGTTTTTACATCGCAATCTTTCCTTGGGTTGGGTTACTGGTAGTGGAGAAGATTTAAATCCTCATTCAAATTTTTTCGTCAACGAACATGATTTAAAAATGGGTATTCAATGGGCTCTTGGATTTAAGTCTGAGCAATTTAATCATATTCCTGTTATTTAAAAAATTGTAATAATCTTAAAAAGAGCATTAGTTTTTATGCCAAAAAGCACCAATTTATCTTTAATTAATATGCTAGCTTAATTAAAATAACCCTAGTATTAAAAATTGGTAATTTTATTAGACAGATGAAATGCGTTGTCGAAAATTTAAAAATAGGATGCGTTAAATAAATGTTTGTTGAATTTATTGTCAATCTAGGCAAGGAGCATTCAGTTTATTACTGGCCGCTTTTTTAATTCAATTTGATCATGGTTTTAACGAGAAATAAAAAATTAGAGTGATATAAGAATTGTGATTTATGGTTATATTTAGATGAGTAACAATAAACATCATCTTGCTGAGCTATACGCTAGTCGTAATATTTTATTTCGATTGGTTGCTCAGCAACTCATCCTGAGGTATAGAAGAACGGCGCTTGGCTTTTTATGGACATTAATCAATCCTCTGATAATGATGTCTGTGATGGCCTTGGTTTTTTCTCAACTTTTTAAGGTTGATTTAAAGACTTTTGCAATTGCTTTATTTGCGGGAATGATACCTTGGAATTTTTTTAGCTCCGTTGTAAGCCAATCGACTACTGCGTATATTAATAACGAGGGGCTTATTAAGAAGATTTATATCCCTAAGATGATTTTTCCTCTTAGTATTGCTTGCGGATTGCTCATTGATTCCATTCTCTCCTTTATCGCATTATTTATAATTATTTTCGCTTTGGGGGGCAGTATTTCTTGGGCGCTCTTATTTTTGCCAGTTAGTTTTATGCTGCTCTTTGTCTTTACATTTGGTGTTGCACTTATCATATCAATTGCGACAGTTTATTTCCGCGATTTACAGCACATCGTATTAATTTTTTTACAGGGACTATTTTTCTTAACGCCGGTCTTATACAGGTCTGATTCTCTGAGTGGTGAAGTGGCCTGGCTTATTGATATAAATCCTGTTACACCATTTATTGCACTCTTTAAGATGCCATTAACTGAGTCGATTATTCCAACAGAGTGGCTTGTTTTGAGAGCTGCCCTAACTACGTTGCTTGCTATATCTCTTGGTTTATTTTTATATATCCGGCTACAAAAAAAAATTATTTTTCGATTGTGATGGTATATGTCAAGTATTCATGTTGAAAATCTATCTATTAAATTTCGAATCTATCACGATAAATCGCCGTCATTAAAAGAATACTTTGCAAATCTTTTGAAGAAAAATGCAAGGCCTTCTCACTCTGATTTTATGGCTATTAATAACCTGTCTTTTAGCATTAACGCAGGGGAGCGTGTTGGAGTCATTGGTCATAACGGTGCTGGTAAAAGCACTTTATTAAAAGCCATATGCCGTATTTACGAAGCATATGATGGATCTATTTCAATTGCTGGGCAGATTGCACCTTTACTTGAAATTGGCGCCGGTTTTCATCCTGAATTTACCGGGCGAGAGAATATCTATCTTAATGGTGCTATTCTTGGCTACGGTAATGATGATTTAAAAAGAATCGAGTCTGAGGTCATTGCTTTTTCTGAATTAGAAAAATTTATTGATATGCCAGTTAAGTACTATTCGACTGGCATGTATATGCGTCTTGCCTTCTCTTTGGCAACCTCTATGCACCCAGATATTTTAGTTCTTGATGAAGTGTTTGCAGGTGGTGATGCTGGTTTTATGGTGAAAGCCGAAAATCGAATGTTAGAACTTATGGGCAAGGCAAATATTATGATGATGGTTTCTCACGACCTTGCTTTGATTCAGTCACTATGCAATAGGGTTATATGGATTGAGAACGGAATAATTCTAGGCGATGGAAAACCAAAAGAAATTATCGGACTTTATCTGAATGCGGGTATTAGAGATTAGTTGGTGATGATAAGTTTATAGGTCATGCTCGTTACACTACTTTAGGTAAATTTCTTTGATATAAGATTATTTTATGGGCCAATAATATGAGTAAAACAGATTTTCTGGCGATTAAGGGTTTTGAAGATTTTCGGAGTTTGGCAAAAGATGAATCTCTGTCTAAGTATGAAAAAATCGGATTTCCCAATTCATTTAGGGCTTCTAAAGAGGGGGTAATTTTTCAAGATATTTGTAGTAAATTGCCAAATATTTTGTCATTAGGTAAAGTTATTTTAGATATTGGTCCCGGATGCAGTGAGATCCCGCTGATGCTTACGGAGCTTTGCGAAAAAAATAAACACCATCTTCTTTTTGCTGATTGTGAGGAAATGTTGATGCTTTTACCAAGTCGTTCAGGTATCAGTAAATTTCCTGGATTTTTTCCTTCAACCGCACCTGATATTGCCAGAAGCGTTGGTGGTGTAGATGCGATATTGTGCTATAGCGTTTTCCACTATATTTATGTGGATGTAGATTATTTTTTATTTCTAGATGCTTGCCTTGATCTATTAAACGATGGAGGTCAAATTCTTTTGGGGGATATACCAAATCTTGATAAGCGAAATAGATTTTTTTCAAGTAAGAACGGAATTGCATTTCATCAGGCATATATGAACACGGCGGACATGCCTAAACCAGTAATTAATTCATCAGATTTAAATGCAATTGATGAAAAGATTCTTGATGGTATTGTGAGTTATGCTCGTAGCCGAGGTTGCGATGCTTACATCCTGCCACAACCGGATTTTTTGCCCATGGCAAATAGACGTGATGACTTGATTATTCGAAAGCTATAGTTAATGACTAAAAAACTTGTTATTGTTGGGGACAGTAGTTTTGCTGAAATAGCTTACGAATATTTTACTTGGGATTCTGATTTTGAGGTGGTTGGATTTGCCGTTGAGAAAAGCCATCGAGTGCGAGACAAGTTGTTTGGCTTACCGGTAGTAGATCTTGAGTTAATTGAGGAAAAATTTCCTCCAAAAAATCACATGGCGTTTGTAGCATTAACTTATAAAAAGCTAAATCGAGTTCGTGGACGAATTTTTTTATTAATGAAAGAAAAAGGATACTTGCTCGCAAGTTATGTAAGTAGCCGTGCGTTTATATGGCGAAATGTTAAGTTAGGTGAGAATGTATTTATATTTGAAGGAAATGTAATTCAAGCATTTTCTATTATTGAAGATAATGTAATTCTGTGGAGTGGAAATCATATAGGGCATCATTCTACTATCCATAGAAATTGTTTTATCTCTTCTCATGTTGTTCTTTCTGGCCACTGTGAAATAATGGAGAATTGCATGATTGGGGTAAACGTCTCTGTAGGAGATGGATTAAAAATTGCAGCAGATAATTTTCTTGCTCAAGGCTCTGTCCTTTTTAACGATACGGAAATGGGTATGATGTATCGAGGCAACCCTGCTATAGCAAGTTCAGTTACAACTAAAAGATTCTTTAAGTACGAGGATTAAAATTAATGCTGTGGTTTAAGAGGGGTCTAATTTTTTCCCCCGATGGTGGTGTGGGTTGGAAAAATCAGTTCGCAATGCTCCCAACGCCTCTCTTGGTCGATGATGATCGATTGAGAATATTTTTGGGGTTTTGTGATGAAAATATGGTTGGTCGAATCGGATATGTCGATGTCCACCCAGATAATCCTTCCAGATTAATATCGGTTTCCCGGCACCCAGTTTTTGATATTGGTGAACCCTCTGCATTTGATAGCCATGGGGTAGTTCCTACTTCAATTTTTCGACAGAATGATAAAATTTACCTTTATTACATAGGCTTTAAGTTATGTTCTGACATTCCTTACACAATGTTTTGTGGATTAGCCACAAGTGACGATAATGGAAGCAGTTTTGTCCGGGTTGGCGCTGGGGCTATATTACAACCAACTAAGGATGAGCCGTTTGCGAGATGTGGCGTCCACGTCCTGTATGAGGATAATCAATATCATATGTGGTACATTGGAAGCGTAGGTAATGGATGGGTTGATCCAGGCTGGGGTAAGATACTTCCAAATTATTCCATGAAATACATGTCGTCTAGCAGATTAGATTCTTGGATACAGATCCCTCCAACCACTGCTCTAAATTTTGAAAGCGCTGATGAACATGGATTTGGTCGTCCATTCGTTTGGAAATCCGATGGTATATATAAAATGCTTTATTCCATACGTACGTATTCTCGTGGGTATCAGACGGGCTATGCAGAATCCTTCGATAAGATAAGATGGCAAAGAAGAGATTTGGATTCGGGACTATTTCCAAGTGGGGATGGATGGGAAAGCGACAACATCTCTTACCCGCATTTATTTGCTTATGGAGAAAAGACTTTCGTTTTTTATAATGGAAATGGCTGCGGTAGAACTGGCGTAGGTTATGCGGAATTGGTTAAATAATGAAAGTTGAAAAGTATCATATTTCAAAGAAGGATACTTGGGATAACTTTGTGACTCGCGCAAAAAATGGGCACTTTATGCACATGCGAAGTTATATGGATTATCACAGCCAACGCTTTATTGATCACTCACTGTTCATTATGGATGATTTTGGTGAAGTCCAAGCACTTCTTCCAGCCAATGTGCAGGATGGGATATTGTGGTCTCATCAAGGGCTTTCATTTGGCTCATTCATAATCAGCGCTGATATGAGAATGAAAAAAATGATTTCTGTATTTGATGCCGTTATGGCTTACGCTAAAGATCTAAATTTTTCTAAGATTATTTATAAAGCTCTGCCAAGCATATATCATAAAGTTCCATCATCGGAAGATATCTATGCGCTATTTTTGAAGGGAGGGGAATTATTTCGCGTTGAGGTTTCAACAACAATTGATTTTTCTAATCTGCTGCCATTTTCAGAGTTGCGAAAACGTGGAGCAAGAAAGGCGGAGAAGCATGGCGTTGAAATACGAATATCGGATGATATTACCTCTTTTTATAAAATTATTAACTCTATCGTTCAGGATAAATACAAGGGTACATTAACCCATTCACTTGATGAAATGCTGCACTTGAAAGATACATTTTCGGATAATATTAAATTACATGCCGCATTTTTAGGTGAAGATATGGTTGCTGGTGTATTGATATATGAAACTGAAACTGTTGCGCATGCTCAATATATTGGAGCAAATCTTGTAGGCCGAGAAATTGGCGCACTTGACCTCTTATTTTTGCGATTAATTCAGTCTGAATATCAGCACAAGAAATATTTTGATTTTGGTATATCAACAGAGCAAGATGGTAATAAGCTTAACGACAAATTGATTTCCCAAAAAGAAGGTTTTGGTGGGCGATCAACAATAAATCAGTTCTATAATTTACCGCTTTAAGCCTCCATTACCTTTAGGCAATCAATTAAGTCCTTTGGATTGATCTCATAATTAAAAACAGTCCCAATATAGTGCCTATTAACAGTTGGGATGCTATCGCACGCCAAATAAGTGACATTCACCCCCGCTACTTCCATCAATGGTGAAAAAGTGCCTGGTTGTATTTGATCAACTGGGCCAAAAATTAGCACCCTAGCATTTTTTGGCATAAACATACAGTTTGTAATTGCCGCGCCTCCAATCGCAACGACATGTGTTGCGGACGAAAATAATTCAATTTGCTCCCTGAATGTTAGTGACTCTGGGAACACATTCTCGTATCCGAACTGCTTTAGAATAGCTTCAACCCCCCCTGGATTTCCTAATCGTTGAAGCGGGCTTTTCTTACGCATCAGAAGCAATTTTTTAGGCTTGGGATATGAGGATGACCTAAACCAGTCTATTGGGAGGGCTTGTTTCAGAATTTCAAGTGTCCTTGGATGGCTTTGCATATCATATGATGGTAAATCAACCGTAAAAAGCTCTTCGCATTCGATTGCTGAATCAAATTTAATTACCAAACAATCATTTAAAGATATGTTGATAGAAGCAAGCATTTCAATCTGCCAATTTTTTAATTTTTTTGGGATTAAATATATTGGTTTTTTGTGATTTGATTCTGCCCATTTTTTTATGAGAATAAACCGAGGGATGCACTCTACCAACCAGTGATAATAGTTATCAGAGTAACCACAGTATGCGGAGACACGTTTAACTATCTTGTGATGCTTCGGTACATAGGCTATGAGCCTATTTTTGTCATTTACTAAAATATTTTCGGAAAAAAGATGTAGATAAGTGTCGCCAACATGGACAAACTGGGTATAAGCATTCTGCCCCGAAAGAATTAGTCCACCGCTGCACAGTTTTATATCTAAAAAACGATGTATACGAATGCTTTGATAAAGAAGCGTAGTGATATGGCTTGTAGTAGCGCCCTTATAAAATACATCAAAGCGAATTGTAAATTCTTGCTGACTAATTAGCTGATCAATTCCAGATTGACTTTGTAATTTTGGATTTAATAGACGAGCAAACCCTTGTTTTTCAAAAATTGCTAATTTCACATCTGATGTATCTAGGCTGCGGGATAAAACAACCTCAGCATTAATGAGTGCTTGCATGTCATCATAGCTCTGTTTATTTCTTAGAAGCATTGTTGAAATTGATTTGATCGTCTCGCTAGGGGTATTGAAGCGTGAAATGCTATTTTCATAAAATATTCTTATATTACTAATACATTTTTTATCTTGAAGTAATGGTAGTGCGTCAACACATTCCAATATTAGTTGACGACATGAGTAAAATTTATGTTTATGTGCACGTATTATTAGCCGTTGCAGCTTGAGCGCTAGATAATTTTTATCCCCAAGGAACCTTATTTTTTTTTCCAGAACTACTGGCGATAAAAAGAGCCCAGATTTAGCGTATGGCTCATACTCATCGGTCCATCTGGCAAATGTATTATAGAAATTAATTAATAGGTAGAGTGAAAGACCATTAAGGTAATCTGGATAATTCTTATGTCCCCGGATTAGGGGCAATATCCAAGAGCGTGCAATCCGCCAGTGCCCTATACGAAAAAGAAATATTGAGAATTTAAAACGTAGAAAAAAAAATATGTAGATACTAGGATAAATAATAGCCTTAGCTGGATTTTTTTCTAGCTGATCAAGAAGACTTGAAAATATTCCAGTATGTATTTTTTTTGAATTTTTAAATTTAACTGAAGCCCTTTTTTTATAAATTTCTATAAATTTAATAATAATCAATGGTGTAAACAATTTAACTATTAATTTAAAGAACCTTATAAATTTTCGCCATAGATATTTTATGGGCATCTGAACATTTTTAATTATTCCAAAGCGAAAATCCATGGCTACTACAGTCCATGCTGTACTTAAAAAGAGAAGAGCCTTATTAGTTTTTTGTTTACCAAGCATAAAGTATTAAATCTGTTCCGTCTCCCCCATGGCAGCGAAGAGAAAATTTATATTGATTTTTACTTTGAGATAGAAGAGCATAAGCCATAGCAAGGTCATTGGGTTTGTGATAAACACTGATTGCCCAAGTTGGCCTAGAGAGGTTTATAAGCTCTTTTGCACCATGAAGGGCTTCAATTTCTACACCCTCAACGTCCAGTTTGATATGAATCGGACCCGTAACATTGCATAACAAATCATCAAGTGATATTGCCTCAATTTTTTTATTTGAATCATTATCAACCAGTGAGCTCATATCACCTGCGCTATTAAATCCAATATCACAGGACTCCTTCCAGACTGCTTTGGGAATAATAGAGATTTTTTTTATTAGATTACTTGGGTATGTTTGTAATCTTACCCTCATTTTTCTTCGGTTACTGCTGTCTGGCTCAAGTGCATAAATATGTTGAAACTTACTTTTTGAGTTAGCTATAAATTCTTGCACTGTATCGCCATCATAAGCTCCGCAATCAACATAGACTAGGTTGCTTTTAGAGAGTGTGTGGGCAAGAAAGGGGATTGATGTTCTAGGGGTGGGTAAAATCGAGGTATCGTGAAAGAAGCGAAAACGCAAATGGTCTAATAATGTGGTGCGCGATTCATTATCATGAAGTTCAGAATAGAGTTTTTGATAAATCCCCAGTCGACGAGATTCAATTTTTGGCGCGCTCAAATAGTAGCACTCGAATGCATCGCCAAGACAGGCAAGCCATGCTGAAAAAAAGGGAATAACTATTGCCGAATCACATATAGATGTAATCCGCTTTTTTGTTTCTAAATACCTGTGCTTAGGAGTAAATAGACAAACAATGATAGTTGGATCATTTCCGGTAATCGATAGCGATTTTTCAAGAGAGAAGATTGGCAAACCACTTTCTAGAGAGCCTTGTTTAGTTGGGGTTTCATCCACAAAACAAAGGGGCTCAATCCCGGCTGACCTCAGGATATTCAGTGTTTTTTTACCCTGCATCCCAGCGCCAAAAAGTATTATCGGCTTCCCGGAAGCTTGAACCCATTGCTTGCAAACAGCCTCATGCGCTAATGCTGCATCAAAGAGAGACGCCATATTAAGCATTTGATGAGCTTTCGTTTGAGAATGAAATGACTGACATTTTTTAGATTTTATGGGTTAATTTTCGAAGTCGCCAGTGCTTGACGCTTTTTGCGGGCTGCCATCTATAGCCGAAATAGCTTTTAGAAAATTCATCAACTGACAATTTATTCCCTGCAAATGCTGGGATATCAATTTGCTGCGCCATAAAGGGAAGGCCAATTACATGATTAATTGCGCGGCGCAGCGTATTCGATTTATTTTGACCCGCCCGATGATAGAGCATAGCATCCATCAGTATTAATGAGCCTGGCGGAGCGATCGCTGGCGTTTGATTTTTTAGTACAAAAGACTCCGTAGGAAATTCTTCGCGAAGATGAGAGCTTGGTAAAACATGGGTGCAACCTGTTTCTATGGAAAATGGATCGATTGTAAATAGGGCATTTATAGCTAGAGGTTTTGAGCAGGTCCAGTGCTGGTAGTTTAAATCTCGGTGCCAATGTGTTTGATGGTTACCTCTAGTTGGTTGATTAATAATTGCATTTTGCATAACTAATATAAAGTTATTGCCAAGAATAATTTTGGCTAACTCTATTATTATTGGATGTTTTGCTAGGCTTACAAACTGCTTATCATAGGCTAGAGGGCACCTTACAATATTTGCATCTCGAATAGAGTCTACAAGAGTTGCTTGGCCCATTTCTTTAATTTGCATTTTATATAGCTTATCAATCCCTAGAGAAAGGCTTTGAATAACTTTGCTGTCGAGAACATTATTTATTATTGTGTATCCCTTGTAGTAAATTTCTTCTACATTTATCGCAAATGGATGTTCACACTCGAACAGCTGATTTACACCGTAATGTGCAACATCAGAATCGCTGTTGCTGATTTTCATATCAATGAATTTATCTTTCTGCATATGCTCAAAACCTTTTTTATATGGAGCGAAATTAGTTTAATTTTAGATGCCCTGATTATTAATTGATTATATAATCATTTGTCGCATTAATAATCAGTGAAAATATGTCGTTAAAAAAATGCCAATTAATAGACCTGCCTAAAATTTTTGAATCTAGGGGGAATTTAACATTTATTGAAGGTAATAAAAATATTCCATTTGATATTAAAAGGGTGTACTACTTATATGATGTTCCGGGTGGATCTGCCCGCGGCGGTCATGCCCACAAGGCGCTACACCAGTTAATTATTGCGATGTCGGGATCATTTGATGTTCACTTGGATGATGGTGTAGAAAAAAAGACTGTTCATCTTAATCGAAGTTATTTTGGTCTTTATGTTTGCCCGATGATCTGGAGGGAAATTGATAACTTTTCTTCTGGTTCAGTATGTCTAGTTTTGGCATCCGATTATTATGATGAGGAAGATTATTACAGAAACTATAGCCAATTTAATTTATCAATAAAGATCTGATTCGGTAATGAAAATTCCTTTTCTTCCCTTGTCAAAAATAAATCAATTAATGCGTCAGCAAATTGATGCGGCCTATCATCGCGTAGTTAGCTCAGGTATTTATATTATGGGCCCAGAGTTAGAGGCTTTTGAGAGGGAGTTTTCGTCATATTGCGATGTGAAGCACTGTATTGGTGTTGGCAATGGGCTTGATGCTATTCATTTGCTACTCAAAGCTTATGATATTGGTCCTGGAGATGAAGTCATTGTTCCGTCTAATACATTTATTGCGACATGGCTTGCTGTTAGTCAATGCGGAGCAAAACCAGTACCCGTTGAACCATGTATTAAAACATTCAATATTGATCCAGATCTTATAGAAAATTCTGTCACCACTCGAACGCGTGCAATTATCCCCGTACATTTGTATGGTCAACCAGCAGATATGGACGCGATTAATTCTTTAGCCTCTAGGTATGATTTGGTGGTTATAGAAGATGCAGCTCAGGCCCAGGGTGCGCTCTATAAAGGTCGCAAAGTCGGATCCTTGGGACATTCTGCTGCAACAAGTTTTTACCCTGGAAAAAATCTTGGCGCGCTTGGTGATGGCGGCGCTATACTAACCAATAGCGATTTAATTGCTGCTAGAGTGCAGGAGTTGCGTAACTATGGCTCAGTAGCTAAATATCACCATAATCTCAAGGGTTTCAACAGTAGACTTGACGAAATGCAAGCTGCTTTTTTGCGTGAAAAGCTTATGCGCTTGGATGAGTGGAATGGATATCGAAGAGAAATTGCAGGGCGATATTCAATTGCGCTTGCTGGCGCTAAAGTTGCTACCCCTTTTATCATGGATGGGGTTGATCCCGCATGGCATCTGTATGTTATTCGGAGTGAAAAGCGCAATCATCTTCAAGCCTATTTGGATCAAAAAGGTATTTCTACAGGTATTCATTATCCAATTCCACCTCATCGTCAGGAATGTTACAAAGATTACTTTAATTGTGCGCTTCCAGTGGCTGACAGACTCTCATGCGAAGTGCTAAGCTTACCGTTAGCGCCGACAATGACTAGTGAAGAGATAGAGTATGTTGGAATTGCCATCCATGAATTCTCTAGAAATTAAAATGCCCATAGTTGCACTGCGCTTCTGTGGCTTATTGGGTGAATTTTACTGCAAACAACTGCGCAATTTTTATACTAAGGCTCGCAACAATTGCATTTGAGTTTTACTCATTCCGTCGCAATTAAAAAGCTTGAAAATGATGTCGAGCTGCTTTTATCCTATGGAAAAATAAATGATGCACTTTGCTTAATTAATCGATTCGTAGAGAAAATCTTTAGAGATTCAATCTATGGAGCGAGGATATTGGCGTCTAAAGAGCTTGATATGCTTTGCATAAAAATTGGCCGTCAAAATTTATCTAATTTGAGACAATTAAAAAACAATTCGATTAAAAAAGATAGTTCTCATTCTAAAATTGTTTACATAGTGAGTCGTTTACAGCAGTCTGGCGGCCACTCCCGACTACTTCTTGACTTTATCAGAGCTCAACCCGGAAGTGACCACTTAATTTTATCAACTAGAGTAGGTGGCAGAACTGATGATGAATTTATTGGGCAGTTATCACTAATTAGCGATAGTGTAGAAACTCTTTTCGCGCCGATTGGTAATTTGCAGGCGAGACTTTCATGGTTGCAAAGTATTTTAATAAGCTGTGGACCTAGGCATATTCATCTTTTAAATCATCATCAAGATAGTGTTGCAGTTTCGGCCATGATTCCAGAGCTTGAAATTGAGGGTAGCTTTCACCATCATGGCGATCATCATCTTTGCCTAGGTGTTCATCTTGATCATATTAACCATATTGATTTTCACCCTAAGGGTTACCACTGTTGCCGGAAAGTATTAGGCATAAGTAATAGATATCTGCCTTTTTGTATTGAGGATCAACCTAACTATTCTTATGAGTGTAGAGACAGAAAAAGTCCCTTATTAACTTCGGCAACAGTTGCTAGATTCAATAAAATTGAGGTGCCTTATCACACAAATTATTTGGATGTTATACCTGAGATATTAAAGGCTACAGGTGGACGTCATGTGCATATTGGTAAATTAACACCTTTAGCTCTGCGTCGTATCCGTAAGGGCATGAGAAAGCATGATATCCCTAAAGACCGGTTTATTTACATTAAGTGGAGCACAAATATTTGGAAATCACTAAATGAGTTTGGTGTTGATATCTATATTACATCTTTTCCATTCGGTGGAGGGCTAACATTAATTGAGGTTATGGGCGCGGGAATTCCTATAATCCTTCACCAAGATGCTTCCTTGACTTTTCTTGGGGGGGCTGAGATGGTTTATCCTGATGCTTTTAGGTGGTCTGATTCTAAAGAGCTCATTAAGCACTTAGAAAATTTAAGATTAGATGATCTTAGGTCAGAAAGCCGATTATCCCGGCTTCGTTATGAAAAATTTCATAAGTTTGAAATTTTGAAGAATTATTTTCAGAATTATGACTCATTTAAGCCAATTATTCCGCCCTCATCTATCGGATTTTTTCCTGAGAGTCAAAAGTTTTTCGCTAATGCTGCTCGAGCTGAATTGAACTTTTTTCAATTTACTTACTATGCATTAAGGATTATTCGAAATTTTTTTAATACCCGCTTTTAGGGGTCTTGTCTGAAAACTGGAGATTCCTCTAAAAATCTGATTACGGAATCTGTTTTAGGTCTGCGCCCCATATGCAAAATTATGGGTATAGTTGCACCATATTTTAGAGGATCTTGTGCTGTAACATTACGCATTGAATGCCTACTGATTTGATCAATATTTTCTTTAGGAATTTTTGTGTATCAGATAGATTTTTCCGCAATTTGATAAGAAATTTAAAAGCTTCGCGTTGATGTGATATACATCCGTTGAATTTCTAATAAACTAAATTGCATTTCCATTGCGGCGTCAGATTTATCATCGCAAGAGCGTATGTGTAAATTATGGATGCGATGAATATTGAAAATATGTACAAAGAGCGCATAAAGATCGAAGATGATTGGCTTTAACAAAAATCTTATAAATACTCAGCTATTAGAAAGATTGAATACTGGTTAGAGAATTGCCTACCGCAAAAAAAGAGGGAATTAATAAAGTCTTGGCGACGATTTACTGAAATTATTATCTAAGGTTTCATAGTTGACATGTTTAAGCGTATGAAAAAATACTGATTAAAACTTGATAGCACCCTTAGTAAAACATATATTATGAAGATGCATTTATGAACATGTTAATCAAATAAATTTTTTCGCGGGTGTCGATAGTTTTGCTAAGGTTTGAGAATCAGATAAAGGTGTAATGTCGTAATTTTAATTTTTAACAAAAAAGTGTTGATCTCTATATCGTATATCAAAAACCCTGTCATTTTTTATTGTATTGGCGGAGTTTTATGACCTTACTCAGGGTGGCTATACTATTTAGGATTAAAGTTCTAAATTATTTTGAAATATTGTGTTTGTCATAGCAGTAAAATCAACTTTCTATAAGACACGGCTTACTATGCAAATGTACTCAAACATCAGAAATACAACAGGCGCTGCTTTTACTCTGGGTAAATGGGTTCTATTGGCTTGCGTATTAGTAGGTTTGACTGCATGTCAAAGCGTCACCAAGTTCAACGAGGATTCCAAAAGCAAATTAGGCAAAGTTTTAAAGCCATACAGGCCAGACATGGTTCAAGGTAACTTTATTTCTAAAGAACAA
>JACCDN010950688.1_pt1 | contig 15550 bp, 15 predicted proteins | sample 7441691 | NCBI WGS metagenome assembly JACCDN01 (sample SAMN15323439, study PRJNA562643) | freshwater metagenome | isolation source: river surface water | place: USA:Blue River Watershed | collected 2017-08-16
CGTCGGTTATGTCGCTTCAAGCTAGCACCGGGGCCAAGCAGAACCTTATTGAAGCTACACCCGTAGAAGAGCTAGAAACTCTGTATTGGACGGGGGTTCAATTCCCCCCATCTCCACTCAGGGCGGTTTCGAAAGAAACAAGCCAACGAGTCATCCCATAACAACTAGCCCACCAGCAATGGTGGGTTTTTTGTTTTAACCAAATACGCTTGCTAGGTGGCGCAACGAGGCGCAAAGAACGGCGAGGCAGAATTGGTTTGGCAACAGCGAAGAATCGGCGATTTGCAGGTTTCACCAATTGGTGTGGGTTGCGCACACTGGTCAATCTGGCCAGATGCCGACTATGACTTGGGCATTGAAGCATTCAATGCTGCGGTCGATTCTGGGGTAACTTTTTTTGACACCGCTACCAAATACACAAACTCAGCCGAAGACAATCACAACGAAAAGTTGATTGCACGGGCGATTCAGGAGCACGGATGGCAATCCGCAGTGCATGCCGATCAACTTTTCGTGGCCAGCAAGGCTGGCTTATCTGGTCGAGGCCCGGTCAACGTCTGGGACACCACGCCAGAAGGCATCAAGCGAGCTTGTGATGCAAGCCTTCTAGCATTGGGAGTTGAGTCAATTGCCCTGTATTACCTGCACTGGCCACGCGAAGACGAGGTTTCAATCGAAACCACCATGCAAGCCTTCGAAGAGTTGAGGCAAGCTGGAAAAATCCAGAACATTGGAGTTTCAAACTTTGATCAGCGCCAGCTAGACACGGCCATGAAGGTATCTAAGGTTGCGGCGGTTCAGAACAAATTCAATCCTCAGCATCACCCGACCGAACAGCTAGACCTAATCGATTTCACTCGCGAGCAGGGTATTGCCTATGTGCCATATTCCCCTCTCGGAGGAACATTTCCGCCGAAACCACTCGAGACGGTCAACCCCAGACTCGATGAATTGGCCTCTCAGCTCGGGGTTTCTGTGCCTGTGCTTACGCTCGATTGGCACTTGAATCTCAGCTCGAACATCGTCCCGTTGGTTGGCTCAAGGCGACCAGAAAGCATCACGGCTTCGGCGAAGGTGCTTACGGTTGAAATTCCCGCGGATGTGACCAAAGAGGTCGCCGAGATCTATAAATAGGGCAATATTGAGCCATGACTTCAAACCCGTCGATTGCCGAATGGCTGCTCAACTATGGCAACTTGGCCTTTGAAATCATCGGAACCCTCGCCTTCGCGCTATCGGGGCTAATCGAAGCAGCCCGAAAGAAGCTTGACCTTGTTGGCATGGCCATTGTCACGGCGCTTGCGGCATTTGGTGGAGGAACACTTCGCGACATTTTGCTTGACCGACGCCCGTTCTTTTGGGTTCAAAACCCAGGCTGGATTTGGGCGATTCTGGCCTTGTGCGCCCTGGCGCTAGTCTTCATGCGGTCACGTCACATCGAACTAACCGAGCGTTCAATGCAACTTCCCGATGCTCTTGGCCTGGGCATTTTTGCGGCCAGTGGCACGCAAATTGCTCTTGTCGCAGGAGCCGAACCCATCATCGCCGTCATCATGGGCGTAATCACACCGGTTTTTGGTGGGGTTCTTCGAGACGTGGTTGTGAACGAAATTCCTCGTGCCTTCAACGATCACCAGCCATACGCCGTTGTTGCCTTCGCTGGTGGTTGGCTAGTGGTTGCGCTCAACGCCATGAACCTGGGTGCATTCTGGGCGGTTAGCATCTCAGCTCTGGTGATGGTTGGCCTTCGTGTGGCTGCAATTATGCTGGGTTGGCGTTTGCCGACCTGGCGCGTTTAGCCGATTTATTCTGCTGAAGAAGTCTCAATGCAAGGCGCAAGCTGAGCAACGCGCTGCGGAGTAACCCCAAGAAGCACCGCGATGTCGCGCATGGTTAGACCTTCGTCGCGCATGCGACCAACTACGTTACGAATCTCTGCCGAGCCCTGCTCTTGTAGCCTTGCTGCCTCGCGCATTTTCTCTTGGGCAGCTTCTAGGTCACAGATGATGCCGGGCATGATTGCTTCAACCTTGACGACGATGTCGCACTTAGATTCACCGGTAGCTGCTTCAGCCAAAATCTTGATCTGTTCGGTCGCCTTATCTAGGCGCTTTGCTGTGGTCTTGTAGTTATTGAGCGAGGGCACGTCAACAATCCAGCCATCGGCCGACCGCTCGAAGTGTGCTTTGATTTCCATCTCTGCTCCTAACCAAAAAGAACTTGTCAAGTCCTACTTGACTAATTTAGTCAAGTCATGCTTTACTAAACAACTGTAAGCGCGAAACCGCGCAATAACAACAACTTTAAACCTAAGGATCCAAATGAACATCGCTATTGCCATCGCGGCACTTCTAATCTCTGCCTTTGTCGGTTACGGCTTCTTCAAGGCCGGAAGCTTCAAAGTAAAGTCTTCTGAAGCTGTACTTCTAAGCGCTGGTTTTGGCTGGGTTGAGAAGGCTGGCATGCCACTAGTGCGCGTGATCGCTTGGCTGGAGCTTCTTGGTGCCGTCGGCGTAATTCTTGCTCCGCTAGCGGCAATTTTCTTGCCTGGCTTTGAGTGGGCACTGACCTGGGGAATCGCAGCTGCAGCTGGTCTGGCACTAACCATGGTTGTCGCATTCATCATGCACGCGGTTCGCGGCGAAGCTAAGTACACCTGGAAGAGCAACCTTCAGTTGTTCGCTGCTGCCGCCGCGGCGGGTCTGCTACAGGCCGTGATTTCACTACCTGTTTTCTAAGCTTCAATTCTTTCGATGCCGGCTCTGCTGGCTGCTCTTCGCAGGGTGGCTAGCAGGGCCGGTGCCGTTAACCAGATCAAAACGGTCGTGGTGATCGCGCGCCCTAGGTCCCAAAGCAAACCGCCGGTCAGCAGTTCATATTGAATAAATCGGCCCAGGTTCTCGACCAGGGGAGCCCCGGGCGAGTAGCTTATCGATGATCCCGTTCCCGCCAAGAAGGGCCAATTCCACAGCGTCATGAGGCCGCCATAGATAAATGCGGCGACGATGCCATAACTGGCTAGCAACAATAATTCTTTGCGACGAACTCGGGTTCGACCAGAATCGCTAATTTTGGGCAGCGCCCCGGCTCCGAGTCCAACCAGGCCAGCCGCCATCATCTGAAAAGGTAGCCAAGGCCCAATACCCCCAGTAAGTAGCGCTGAAACCAGCAGCGATGTGCTGCCGAGAATAAAACCAAATCCACTGCCGAAGACATATGCGCCAATCACGATGATGAAGAACGCCGTCTCAATTCCTGCGGTGCCGGCACCAAGCAGGCGCACTACCGCATTTAGTGCGGTTAGAACTCCGAGCAAAGCCAGTTGCTTGGCGCTGATGCCGCCTGTGGCAAACTCAGAAAGCACAACCAAGAGAATCAGCGGCATTAACCCGATGAACACGGTTTGGGCCAGGTTGGCCTCGTTCGGTGTTGGGGCTTGAATCAATAGCGGCCAGGTAAACATCAGAAGCGATGCGAGACCGGCAAAAGTCACTGTGATTCGCGATAGCCAAGACTTGGTCATTGAATCACGCCCTCAACCAGGTGCAATTCCCTGTCGGCAACCTGAGCGACGAATTCAACATCGTGCGTGGCCAGAAGAATTGCTTTGCCCTGGTTTCCCAGCGCTTTCAACTGTGATGCCAGGTGCTTTTTGGCAACGTAATCGAGCCCACGAGTTGGTTCATCAAGCAAGAGCACGTTTGCCCCTTTCACCAACTGCAGCGCTAGCACAAGTGCAAGTTGTTGACCCGATGACAAATCGCGTGGATGTAAAGCCGGATTCACCTTGCCGGCTAGTTGAGCAAAAATGGTGGCGGTCGAATTAGGTGGAACTTCAGCAAATCGGTCTGATTCTGAAAGCTCTTCGCTCAGGCTATTTAGGAACAATAGGTCTGCGGCCCGCTGCGGAACCATCGTGATTGCTTTCAGTCGGTCACGAGGTTTGAGGTCGCGGGGGTCACCGAAAGAAGCAACCGAAACGGTGCCTGTTGAAACCGCTTTTGAGCCATTCCCAGTTCCTTGGATGGCCCATAGCAGCGAAGTTTTTCCAGAACCGTTGGCCCCTTGGAGCGCAACGATTTCGCCAGCATTGATGCTCATGCTGGCCTGCGACACCGCGGTCTGGTCGCCGTACCTAACGCTCAGTAGCGAGGTGCTAAGCGCCCATTCGCCAGTCTTTGCTTTGCGGCGCTCGAGGCGGTCGTCAGAGTTGAACAATGCCTGACGAAGGTCCTCTTCGAACTTCCAGTGGGTGTCACCCTTTTCTACCGTTCCGTCGTTGTTGACTACAACGACCGAGTCAACCTTGTCGAGCAGGTTATTGAAGCGGTGTTCGGCTACCAAGATTGTCACACCGTGTTGTCTGGCAAGGGTTTTCAGAAGGTCAACAGTCTCCGCCGCCGCGTCGGCATCGAGTGCCGACGTGGGTTCATCGAGCAAAAGCACGCGTTGCCCGGCCGCCAAAGCCGCACCGATTGCCACTCGCTGTTGTTGGCCGCCAGACAAAAAACTCAATGGGCGATCGAGCAGGTCTTGCAAGCCCAACATTTTTGCCACACGAGCCAGCTCTGCGGCCATTCGTTCTCTATCAAAACCCAGTTGCTCAAGTCCATAGACGAGTTCGTCTTGAACGGTGTCCGCAACAAACCATCCTTCGGGCTGCTGGTTCACGTAGCCAACCAACTCAGCGAGTTCGTGAGGCAGCCTCCCGGTCACATCCTGGTTGTCAATTGTGATTCTGCCTCGGAGTTTGCCACCGGTGAAGTGAGGCGCTAGGCCATTGATCGCCTTTAGCAGAGTTGATTTACCGCTGCCAGTGGGCCCGCAAACAAGCACAAATTCGCCGGCAGCAAACTCTAGGTTCACGCGGGTTAGCTGCGGTGATTCGGCGCGGTCGTAGCTAAATGTGAGGTCTTTGATTGAAATCAAACCTGCCACCCCAGCAATCGGGCCGATACGGCAGCGACCGCAACCGAGGCAACCACATAGTCCTGCAAGAGCCAACATTCTTTTTTGAACCTCGTGCGGATGCTATTTTTCGAAGTCGCTCTCACCGTTGCCAGAATGCACACAAAGCCTGCGCCCAATAGCACTAACGCGACCAGCTGCAAGCCCGTTCCGACCAGCAAAACAAAAACACCGACCGATGTGAAAACCACCGATGCGAGAGAAATTAGCCGAACAGAAAGAATTTGCGTCTTGGTAAGGTTTCCGCGGCGACCGAATCCTCGAGAATCCATGCTGGCTGCGAGCGATAGGGATTTATCAATGGTGTCTTCGAGAACTGGCACGATGGTGCCGGCAAGTGCGCCGAGTCCTTTACTTCGGCCGCGCAACGAACTAGCCCGCCGAACGCGCTGAAGGCTTTCAATAAGTTGCGGCGCCAGGTTGATGGCTACTGAGATGGCGGTTGCGATCTCGTACAACGCTGCCGGCGTTGACTTCAATAGTTTGCGGGGATTCGCAAGTGTGTTGGCAAGCCCAATGCTGATGATGATGGCAGCGAGTCGCAATCCATCGGCAGTTGCCGCAACGAGGCTCGGCACAGACACATCGCCCAGAATTGAGACGATGCCCCCGAAGCCCAGGTTTAGCGAAACCTGAGGCAAGCTGATTGCGATTTGAGTCGATCCATCTGGCAGATTGAAGATGACTCTAAAGATCACTCTGACGGCAACCACAAACGTTGCAAGCGCAAGGTAGAACTTGAGTGATTGTGACCAGGGCGCATATTCGCGTGCCAGCAAAATGATGGTCACCAAACTGGCTATTTGAACCAAAAGAACGACGGGCTCACTGTTTAGCCCAGCGACGATAGCCGAAGCGATTCCAAGCAGCCACCAAGCCCCCGGTTGAACCCGTGAGGCCTTAAGGCTGAAAGACGCCATGATTTAAGAGCACCCTCGGGTTGTAGGTTCAAAGTTTGGCAAGGTGCTGCTTGCCGATTGACCTGGCGCAATCCAGACCCAAGCTTCATAGCCACCACAAACCGGTGTGTGGGTTGCGGCACCGACACCGCTCATGAACCAGCCGTCGCCGAACTCAGGGTTGGTTACGTAGTAAGCCCAGCTGCCTTCGCTATAAGTTGGCACGTCGGCGCAATCCTGGTCATCCTTTGAAGGCCAGTCGTTCAAGCGGCAAACGAATCCCGTTGGATAGTTTTGGGTCCCTTGAACTTGAATTCCCTCGGACTTGAAAATGTCCCAGCTGGAAGACCCGAGCGGTAGGTCAAAGTCGAAGGTCTCAACAGGTTTGCCTGAGGACTTGCCATAATCAATCACAATCGTGCCCGAAATACTGTCTACGCCCGCGTCGGTTTTTGATTGGTCCGAACCTGCGAAGAGCGCAGACCAAATTCCACCGATAGCCACCAGGGCCACCAGCGCGATGAGCACTCTTCGCAGATTCAGTTGCATTTGTTTATTTCTTTAGAAGGTCTAGGTAGCTAAGCCCCAACATCGGAGCAATAGACTGCGATGTTGCCATTGCGTCGCCCTTGCCGCCCGACCAAGCGCTGACTACTCCGCCATCCGAGGCAATTTTTGTTTTTAGCCATGAGCTAATAGCCGCAACATTTTGGCCTGCTGCCTTCAATCCCATTGCCGCGTATGCGGTGCCGTTCACATCAAATGCACCCCATGACTCCCAGTGGGCGCCCTTTGCATCGGTGACCTTTTGGGTGTTCAACCAAGCAACAGCTTTGGCGGTTGCGTTCTTGTTGGCTGCTGAAAGCCTCGCACCGCCCAGACCCTTTAGTGCAGCCATCGCCTGAAGCGCAATGCCGGTTGAGTCAACCGAACTATTTGTCGAGTCGGCGGTTTGGTCATAACCAAAACCTCCGTCAGTTTTGGCTAGCGCAATTAGTTTCGCCTCCACGCGAGTTGCCAGCGCGGTCTGTCCCATCGACTGAAGACCCAGGGTTACCCAGGCATAGTCGAAAGTGTTTCCTGTCGAACCAGCGATGGTTCCATCTGCGGCGATTGCCTTCTTCAAAGCCGCTAGCACCTTGTTTGCATTTGGTGCTACCGGAGCTTTTAGGGCCTTGGCCGTGAACAAGAATTTACCCGCCAAGCCTGATAACAGGCTCTTATCGGCAGGTGAATAGAGGTAGTCAAGGCCACCGGTGGCGCGAGTGTTCAACACAAAGTTGACCGCAATGTTTTGGCTAGCCAGGCTTCGACCAGCAGCTTTGCGCTGCAGCATCGACTCGAGGGTTATGCCGTAATCGAGTTTGCCGGGGGTGAAACCTTCAACAGCCTTGCCTTCAACAAACTTGCTGGTCAGAAAGTTGCTTGCGCCGTTTATGGTTGCATCAGCAGCGTTGGCTGGCTGGCTGAGTGAAATGGTGGATGTGATGATGCTTAAGATTGCTGCAATTTTGAGCAACCCAGATTTTGGTCCAAACATTTTGGAGCCTTTCGCAATTTGCGATCTGAGTGCGAAGACGATTGGCGATTGCCATTCGACTCCGACCGTAGACCTCGACGGTTAATTGGAGTCATTCGCTCGATTCGCAGGCATTCCGACTTTTGAAAAATTCAATTCACGGTTGCGGGTCAGCGCCAGATTTTCACTGGCTTCCCCTGTGAGAGAGCAAAATCCGAAGACATTTCTGTCTTCTCGTCAAATGTATCAGTAGGCGAACCTGCCACCGTAACTCAAGGCAACTTGAGCGTGTTTCCAAGTATCGCGAAACCGACAAAGGCCACGGCATCGAGCACGAAGTGCGCAACCAGCAGGGGAGTGAGTCTTCCGAAGCGCTTGTATAAGTAGCCAAAAATTAGGCCCATCGCAAGGTTGCCGATGAAGGCGCCAACGCCTTGATAGAGGTGGTAGGTGGCTCGAAGTGCAGCCGACAGCCAGATTTGCTTGGCCGAAGAAACGCCCAAAATTGTCATGCGGTCAAACAGGTATGCCACGGCAATCGTCTCTTCGACGATCGAGGCTTTTGCTGCCGCCAGCAACAGAAGAGGGATAGTCCACCAGTAGCCTTCGACCTCGGCTGGGATGACTTTTGAAGACCAGCCCAAAAGGCGACTTGCTAGGTACAGCAAAATGCCGGGTATGCCGATTGCGGTTGCCAGCAGAACGCCACCGCCAAAATCACGAATGTAGTGAGCACTAGTTAGGCCTAGCGCTGTCAAAGGGTTTCGGGCTTCTCGCCAGATCAGAAACAGCACCAGGGCAACAGGGGCTAAGCCGAACACGAAAGAAGCTAGCTGAAGAGCTAGGTTGAGCCACTCTGTTTCGGCCAGGTTTCGGTTCAGCGTAGATGTTTGCTTGCCAATTCCACCTTGAGTCAGCGCCTTTGCCACAAAGGAAATGACTGAGTAGATAGCTGAAGCGCCAAGACTAAGTGCCAAGACAATCGCGATTTCGCTTGAAATCAAAGATTTTTCAGATGGTTGGCGCACGACTAGCAGTTAAACACACAACTCGCTTGCTGACCAGTTAACCTTCGCTGAACCCAACGAAAATGTTTCTGGCGAGTAACGTTTCATCACATTTGCAAAAAAAAGAAGAATCTTCTAAAAATCCGTCATAGGCTTTTGCTTACCCAAGGCAGCGTCGCCGAAGATGCTGCCTTACTCAACAAGGAGAACAGTTATGAAAGCATCTCGCGTACTGCGCGTTCTTGCTGTGACTGCCGCTTCCGCTTTGGCCATCTCAGGTCTTGCGGGAGTTGCCGGTGCACCAGCGAACGCTGCAACCAAGTCAACCTTGGTAATCCAAATTCCCAATGCTGTGACGTCGCTCAACTCAAGCACTTCAGACGGAAACACCACCTACAACTCTTACGTAAGCTACCTAACCAACTCAGGTTTCCTTTACTACGACAGCGACCCAAAGTTGGTCAAAAACACCACTCTCGGAACGATGGCGGTTGTCGTAAACAAGCCAAAAGACTTCCAAATCAAGTACACCGTGAAGCCAGGCCGACTTTGGTCTGACGGCACTCCAATCGACGGTACCGACTTGCTTCTTTCTCACATCCTGAGCGATGACAAGTACTCAAAGGCAGCCGGTCTTGGTGACCCGTCGGCAGCTGCCCCAGCATTCGACAGCGTTAACTACGGCGGCACCTATGGCGAGCACGTCGTTGGGCTGCCAGTCTTGAGCGCCGACAAGATGTCGGTAACTGTCAAGTTCGACAAGCCACTCGCTGACTGGGAGCTACTTGCACCAGGCGTAAACCCTGTTCACGCTCTAGAGCTAATGGTTGACGGCAAGAAGAAGCTAGGAACTGCTGCAGAGAACAAGGCTGCTAAGGCAAAGTTCGTCGCAGACTTCACCAAGAAGACCACCTCTCGTCTGAAGAAGATGGGTGAGATTTGGTCTAAGAGCTACAACCTAAACAACATTGACTCAAGCACCAACCCACTTCTTCTAGTGAGCAATGGTGGTTACATCGTCAAGTCGGCTGTAGCCGACCAGTCGATCACTCTTGTACAGAACCCTAAGTACAACTCTGGACCTGCTATGTCAAAGACCAACCCAGTGAAGACCGTTGTGCTAAAAACCATCACCAGCGACACTGCTGCAGTGACCGCTCTACGTAACGGCGACATCGACATTTACTTCAACACCAACCCAACCGCGGCCGGTAAGGCGCTTTTGGACCAGGTTCCGAACGTAAACGTGATCTCAAAGTCAGCTGCAAGCTACTCCCACTTCGACCTTCGTGTCGGAGCAGCTAATGGTGGAACCGATCCATATACTGGTCCATTCTTCGGCAACAGCGCTAAGGCAAAGGACATCCGTCACGCATTCTTGCTAGCGCTTCCTCGCCAGCAGATGGCGGCCAAGGGCGTTCAGCCTGCTGACTTCGGTGTCATGGACACTCAGTTCGCATTCAAGGGCAGCACCGAGTACAACACCTTGGTCAAGTCGAACGGCAACGCAGAGTACTCAGCTGGAACACAGGCTGAGCGCACTGCAAAGGCGCTTGCGTTGGTACAGAAGTACTACCCAACTGCTTCTGAATCAAAGGCTGTTATCCCAGTCAAGATCTTGTTCGCTAACTCATCTGCTCTTCGAGTCACCTTGGCCAAGTTGGTTCAGGCTGAAGCAAAGAAGGCAGGCTTCGATGTTGATGCAACAGGCGTACTTGCTTGGTCGGACAACTTGACCAACGTGGCCTACGATGCAACCATGTACGGCTTCTCGTTGAACTCGCTTAGCCAGGCAAACAGCACTGCAATCTACAAGTCAGATGGCGGAAACAACAACTGGGGCTGGTCAAACTCGACCATCGACAAGTTGGCTAGCGAGCTAGAAGGTGGCCCACTAAGCGCCAAGGAAGTAACCGCGAAGCGTCTAGCAATCGACAAGATTGTTCACGACAACTACTGGGGTCTTCCTTTGTACCAGGGAATTACAGTCACTGCAGCAGTTAAGAGCTTGAAGAACCTAAAGGCTGCTCCATTGAGCCCTAACTTCTTCTGGAACTACTGGGAGTGGCGCTTCTAGGACCTAGTTCCTAGAAACCTCAAGGGAGGGGGCACTCGGAACTCGAGTGCCCCCTTTCTCTGGGTGCTTCACTAAAGAATTAAATTCATTTTCAAGTTCAAAAATATTTGAGCGGCAATGCTGCCGCGGCAAGGTTGAAAAATTGTTTGCATACATCTCTAGGCGTCTTGGCATGATGCTGTTGATTGTTTTTGGAGCAAGCTACTTGGCTTACAACCTTCAAGCGTTTTCTTCCGATCCGTTGTCTCAGTTCGCAGAGAGCACGGAAGAGAACAAAGATTACCTAATGGCCCGGACGGTGCGCGAACTTCACCTTGACGTTCCACCGCCACTTCGATACTTCATCTGGTTCAGAGGATTAATTGGCGGCTTTTGGGGTCAATTCGACCTTGGCTTAACGCGCGATCAGCGCCCAGTGCTCGATGCAATTGCAATCGCGATTCCAACCACATTCCGATTGGTTATCGCCTCAACTGTCCTTGCAATTGTTCTTGGAATCACCATTGGCATGGTCACGGCAATTCGTCAGTACAGCCGCTTTGACTACACGATGACTTTTGTCTCATTTCTTCTTTTCTCACTTCCAGTTTTCTGGGTGGCCGTGCTGCTCAAGGAGTACATGGCAATTGGGTTCAACGACTTCCTGGGAAATCCTGAAATACCGCTGAGTTACTTGATTCCCTTCAGTTTGGTCGCCGGTTTGATAGTCGCTGGAATTCTCGGGGGTTCGAGAAAACGCTTCCTGATGGTGTTTGCCGGGGTTAGCTTCGGTTTCGGAGTCTTGCTTCAAATCCTGAGCCTCACGCATTGGTTCATCCAGCCAGGAATCGGCATGGTAGGTGTCGCGGTTTTTGCCTTTGGATTCGCAATCATTGTTACCCAGCTATCTACCGGCCTCGACAACCGAAAGTCCCTTTCGGCAGCGCTTATTTCCGCATCCGTAGTCGCACTCGCTTACTACCCAGCACAGGTCCTTATGAATCGGGAGGCAAATTTCCTATCAATTCTGGGAGTATTCGCCATTACCTGTGGCATTTCGGCCGGAGCGGGTTACCTAGTCTCGGGAGTCGACCGACGAATCAACATTCGCACTGCGGTGCTGACGGCATTCTTGGGTACCTTACCGATGATCCTCGATCGCTTCATGCAGGAATTTGGTACCTACATGCAGTCAGACGCAATCAACTACCGTCCGGTTCCAACTATTGGGCAAGCCAACGACCTGCTCTCTGAGGAGCAATTGGGTAGCTTTTGGATTTCAGGCCTGGACTCGATCATGCACCTGATTTTGCCGACCGTCGCGCTGACTCTGATCTCGTTTGCGGGTTATGTTCGATTCTCAAGAGGCAGCCTCCTCGAAGTGTTGAATATGGATTACATTCGAACCGCTCGCGCCAAAGGGTTGACTGAGCGAACAGTGGTTGTTCGGCACGCGATGCGTAATGCAATGCTTCCGCTAACCACAATTCTGGTGAACGACTTCGCCGGCGTTTTGGGCGGCGCAATTATCACCGAGGGCGTATTTGGTTGGAAGGGTATGGGCTCGCTATTCAACCAAGCTCTAACGACCTACGACCTCAACTTGTTCATGGGCGTTTTTATAATCTCAGCTTGTCTCACGGTAATCGCTAACTTGGTTGCCGATCTGTTGTTTGGCGTAGTCGATCCTCGAATCCGAATCCGAAAGTAAGAAAATGACTGAAAGTTCAACCAACTTGGAAAAGTCTGCTGAAAAAAACGAAAATGAGATTGCTCTTCTCGAGACTGCGGGATTGAGTCAAGGGCAAATCATCTTCAAGCGGTTTGTTCGACACAAGGCAGCGATGATTTCTCTCTTTGTGCTCGTCTCAACAATCCTTTTTGTCTTCTCGGCCTCAGGTCTGCACTTCGGAACTTCGAAGGAGCCAATCACCATCCCTGGTTGGTGGCCTTATTCAATCACTGACATCGATCCAGAGGGTGCGGCTACGTCTGCCTGTGAGAATGGCATTCCTGGCTGCCCGACACTCGACATTCTGCCGGAGTTTATTGACGGCACCGGAATGCAGATTGGCGCACACCCTCTTGGTATGGACACCATCGGCACCGATTATCTTGCACTCGTAACCAGAGGTGCTGAACAGTCGATCATGGTCATGTTCATCGTCGGCGGTTTGGGCGTACTCATTGGTACAACTGTTGGCGCCGTTGCTGGCTTTTTCGGGGGCATTGTCGATGCTGTTCTGATGCGTCTTACTGACGTTTTCCTCGTTACTCCGACCATCGTTATCGGAGCTGTGATCGGCTATCGTTTCGGAAACCTTGGGGTAGTGCCGCTCGCCCTGATGCTCGGTTTTTTTGCCTGGATGGGGCTAGCTAGATTTGTCCGCACCGAATTCTTGACTCTTCGCGAACGCGAGTTCGTTGATGCTGCGAAGGTTGCCGGGGCTTCGAATCGTCGCATTATCTTCAAGCACATTCTCCCAAACGCGATGGGTGTAATCATCGTTGCTGGAACCTTGCTCATGTCGGGTGCAATTTTGATCGAAACATCGTTGAGTTACTTGGGCTTTGGAGTCCAGTCGCCAGACGTATCCCTTGGTCTATTGATTAGCCGCTATCAGGACACTTTCACTGTGAGTCCGTGGATGTTCTGGTGGCCTGGTTTGTTCATCATCACCATCGCACTTTGTGTGAACTTCATTGGTGACGGTTTGCGCGACGCTTTTGACCCGCGTCAAAAGCGCAGAATCACCTTGAAGGACCGCATGAAGGCTCGCGAAGTTAAGGCAAACGGCTAATGATTCGATTCGAGTCTTTGCTGGATAAGAAGCGCCGCCGCGCCGCTTTCGCTGAGGTGACTTTTGCTCATGCTGGTGAACTCCACGGTTTTGGCGGCGTTAGTCGGCAGCCTGTCCGAAGACCACTTGGTAGTGCTTTCAGCGATCCAACGGTGCTTTCCACTAGCGGGGGCAACCCAAACGCGAGTGCTGCCATTCTTGTGAACGATGCGCAGCGCCCAGCGCGTCTCGAGTTCAACGATGTCGCGGTAGTTGATGACGCTCGAACTAAGAGGGTTGACGACTACCAGGTCAGTTTCTCGCAACTCAAGACGAGGTCTAAGCCACACGAGAAAAACTGCGCCTGCTACTGCAAAACCGAGGGCGAAATCGAACCAGTTGCCGGTTGGATACAAGACCGACTGAATCAAATACAAGAGGGCAAAACCCATTCCAATGGCGCCCCAAACAAAGTCGCTTTTCGGCTTGAAAGTTTCACTTTTACTCATTCTTCAATCTTTACAGGAATCTCTGCCAATGGAAAAGGAAAGTAGCCATGACTGAGCCAGTACTAAGAGTTGCTAACTACAACGTCGATTTTTGGGTTGATGGGGTTTGGTACCCGGCAGCAATCGATATGAATTACGAGGTTCACCCAGGCAGGACTCTGGCTATTGTGGGCGAGTCTGGATCGGGCAAGAGTTCAAGCTCAATGGGTCTGATGGGCCTCTTGGCTTCAAACGCGAGAACTAGTGGAACGGTCGAGGTCAAAGGCGTTGACATGCTCGCAGCCAACAGCGCTACGGTTCGAAAGTTCCGTGGCAAAGAAGTGGCGTACATTTTCCAAGAGCCGATGACTGCATTGAACCCCGTATACACAATCGGTTTCCAAATTGTCGAAACGCTTAGAACTCACTTCTCAATGGGTCCTGCTGCTGCGAAGGAAAGGGCTATCGAGCTTTTAGATATGGTGGACCTGCCAGAGCCAGCCGCGGCTTTCAATAAGTACCCACATCAGCTTTCCGGTGGTCAAAAACAACGCGCGATGATTGCTCAGGCGCTTGCCTGTGACCCTGCCCTTCTGATCGCAGACGAGCCCACGACAGCACTTGACGTGACTGTTCAGGCAGAGATTTTGGACTTGATGCGCGATCTGAGAACGAAGATGAATTCGGGCATCTTGTTGATCACGCACGACATGGGCGTTGTAGCTGACATGGCTGACGAAATCTTGGTAATGAAAGACGGCCTCACCTTAGAACACGGCACCGCCGATCAAATATTCAACCGACCTCAACACCCTTACACGCAGCAGCTGCTAGCCGCAGTTCCTAAGCTGGGTTCTGTGGCTGTTCGCGAACGTCCAATTGACTCAAGCGTTAGCCAGGCCCCTGTTATTAGCCTCAGGGATGTCACAATTGAATACCCCAAGCGCGGGCGCACCCCCGCCTTTAAGGCCGTTCAAAACTTCAATTTGGAGATCTTGCCTGGTGAGATCGTTGGTCTCGTCGGAGAATCTGGTTCGGGCAAGACCACCGTCGGTCGCGCAGCAATTGGCCTATTGCCAATTTCGAGCGGTCGCTTAGAGGTTGTCGGTCACGATATCAGCAACGCAACCCAAAAAGACCTTCGCAAGATTCGTCGCCAGACCGGAATCGTTTTTCAAGACCCAGCAAGCTCGCTCAACCCTCGTTTGCCCATCGGTGAGAGCATCGGCGAGCCAATTCTGCTTGCCGGCGTGGCCAAGGGTGACGAGCTGAACCGAATGGTCGAAGACTTGCTCGATTCGGTTGAGCTGCCGCGTAGCTACCGCAACCGCTACCCACACGAGCTCTCAGGTGGTCAGCGTCAGCGTGTGGGTATCGCGCGAGCATTGGCTCTGACCCCAGACCTACTGATTGCCGACGAGCCAACCTCGGCTCTCGACGTATCGGTTCAGGCCAGGTTCCTCGAGCTTCTGCAAGAGCTTCAAGACCGCCTCAAGTTTGCCTGCCTGTTCATCAGCCACGACCTTGCCGTGGTCGACATCCTGTCGCACCGCATTGCAGTTATGCAGCACGGTCGATTGGTTGAGGTTGGCGAGCGCGACCAGATCTTGAAGAACCCTCAAGACCCTTACACCCAGCGTCTGATCTCGGCAGTGCCGCTTCCAGACCCTGAGTTGCAGCGAATTCGTCGCGAGGCGCGTCTAGCCGCGAAGTAGTTATTAGCCCAATCGAAACCCCAAATTAACGCTCTTTCAAGTTAGACTGAAAGGGCAGGGGCTCGATGACGTAATTCTGCATCGCCCTATTAATCCATTTTGTTTCAAACACTGTGCC
>JACCDN010389176.1_pt1 | contig 15545 bp, 7 predicted proteins | sample 7441691 | NCBI WGS metagenome assembly JACCDN01 (sample SAMN15323439, study PRJNA562643) | freshwater metagenome | isolation source: river surface water | place: USA:Blue River Watershed | collected 2017-08-16
CAGACGCTGTGTGCGGCGCATGCCATCCCGCTGAATGACCTTGCGGCCCCCGTCACCATCACCACCGGTCGCCGGTTGCGCGACACCGGCTGGCCCGAGGGGGCCGACACGGCCGTTGTCATGCTGGACAGCGGTGGCGCCTTTGCCACGCTAGACCCGGCAGGGGTGCATATCTGGTGGGGCGCTTATGTGGGGATGGAAAACCAGATATTGCTGTCTGGGCCTTTGGCCGAAATGGCCGATCTCATCACCGAAACCCGCGCCAAGGCCCGCGCCGATCATGGCTGGATCATGGATATCTACCTGATGCGGCGGAGTATCCGCTAAGCGGCTTCAGGCTTCGGTGGCGTCCAGGTCCGGTTCGGCTGGGCTGGCGTCGTTGAGCGCGGGGATAACCGTTTCGGGACCGCGGTACATCTCGGCCTCAAGATCTTTGACACGGCGCTGCCATGCCTCGTTGTTTTCAAGCGCATTCTGGATGGCGACTTTCAAATCCGACGCCAAGCAAGGCAGGGCCAGCGAGGCATCACAGATCGGCAGGCGTTCTTGGGTGAAGTCATGCGCGGGCATGCGGGTCGAGGCGAGGACCACGGGCAGGTCGGGATTTGCCCGCCGTAGGGTCAGCAAAGGGCCGATCACAGCGGAAATTCCGCCAAAGCCTTCGATCTCGACGATCAGCATCGACCAGTATTCGATGGGCATCCCGAGCAGATCCTGAATCTGCCGCAGGTCGGTGCAGACCACAACATCACAGCCTTGGCTGCGCAGGATTTCAATCTGAAAGGTCAGGGCGACGGTGTCGGCCGTCAGCACCAGCACCGGGTCGGCGGTCATCGTGGTGCGGGCCCCTGCACGCCGTTGGTGCGACTTGAAAAGCCGCACGGCACCTCCGCCGCTTTCCAGCGTGGCGCCAGGATCTCCAGACATGCTGTTCACAGTGATGCGCCCCTTACAAAACCGGATCCACTCCAGCGAGTGGCAATAGATCAACCCGTATCGTGATTGTCCGCTATTCGAGACCGAGGATCAAACTCGCATCAGGTATCTAGTATCGCTAAAGGATAGCATTTGCTGTCAAACGATATTTCTTACCCCTTTGACGGGTCAGGACGCGCGTTTTGCGTCACCATATCTACCTTGGATTGTTTTTGCGTCGCCATTTGCCAGGATCAAGCGGGTCACAAAATGAAAACCGCGAGATCTCTCTCGCGGTTTTCGGGACGACGCTAGGGGAGGGAGGCCGCGTTTCGATCCTGCCAGACCTGATTGTTGATCTGTGCCTCTGCCAAAGCCAGATCCAGACGTGACAAGGAAACCGGACCGCGTAGCGTGACGTCCGTAATGGCCAAGCGTTCGGTCGAAAAGTCGTCGACCGCACTTTCGTCGCTGATAAGAATGACGGGCGTGGCCCGATGGCGCAGGCGGAATGTGATCAAGTCGGAGGCCACCGATGCGATGCCGCCACAGCTTTCCAGATCAACAATCACAAGACCAATGGGCTGATTTGATGTGGAAATACTCAGATTTGCCTGACGCAAGGAGTCGGCCGCGTTCAGATCGACGGCGTTTTCGGTTAGCCAATGCTTCAGCCGCGTTTGCCGGTCGTGCGGGTCTACCAGCAGAACCGTGCTGCCATAAAACGCATCGGCGTAGGTCAGGGTTCCTGGCCCGATCTGGCTGTCGATCAGTTTGCGGGCAACGATGCGATCAAGCGCCGCTTCTTCGAGGAGTGGGGCCGGTTTGAAGCGTGCGACAGTGTCCACGCCTGCCTTCAGGCTTTTCGCTAAGTGCGAGAAAAATTTCCCGTCAGTTTTTTTGATCGCAATGGCATTTGACATGGGGCACCTCGAAACTCTTAGTAAGTTTCCCTCGCGCCGACGCGCAGGTCACGTGCAATCTTGATAAATTATACACACTTTGGATACCAAACTATCGTTCGGGTGGTTTTTGCGCGATGGGTCGGCGAGTATTCGCTCAAATTCATCAAAGGATAGGCGGGCTATCCTTCGGCGACTTGGGGGATGCGGCGCGCGGGCGTATCGTGGGGACCAGAAACTTGGGGGTGTAACTTGGTCGGATTGGTGCTCGCTGCTGCGATCGGAACCCTTGCTTTGGGTATTTCTGTGCTTGCCGGGGTGAGCGGAGGCGCACTGACCCTGATCTATGCGGCGAGTTTTCTGCCTGTGGCTCTGGTCTTACTTTGGCCTCGCCATGTCAGGCGTGCCTGACGGGCCGCAGGCTTCTGCCCTAAGGCTGGGTCGCCGCGGCGCCTTTGGCCGTTGTCAGAACGAGGCAGACTCAACGAGGCCGCTTTGCTCGGCAATCAGGGCGGCCTGCGTGCGGTTTTTCGCGTTCAGCCGCGAACAGATGGAGCGCAGGTGCATCTTGATGCGGACCTCTGTCGATTCCAGGGCGCGGGCGATTTCCTTGTTGGTCTGTCCCTTGACCAGCAGTCGCAGGACGGACAGTTCTTTTTCGGAAAGCCGGGGGGCCTTGATGTCGACCGATTGCGGTTCTGCGACAGAGAAGGGCACGAAGATCTGGCCCGACGCGATCAGCTTCAGTGTGCTGCACAGCGATTTCAGCGGCAGGGTCTTGGGAATATAGCCGCGCGCGCCGTTCAGGATGGATTGCCGCACAAAAACTTCGTCAACCAGCCCCGAAAACACCACGACGGCACCCGGGTCGTTGGCTTTCACGATGTCCTCAACACTAGAGGGGCTGGCCATGCCCGGCATTGCAATGTCAAGAAGCAGAACCGAGAACGGGCCAGATTCCGCGATGGCATCCAGAACTGACGCCTTGTCTTTGGCTGTCTTGACGGGGGCTTCCAGTTCGTTGCTGATGACGTGCGCAACCGCGTCGCGGACAATATCGTGGTCATCTGCGACCAGCACGGACATCACTTCTGACATTGGCTCCGCCTCAAGAGGGGGCGCTTGATCGCGCCGCGTTGTTTAATAGTCTATCTGAGATCGATGATAGTGTCCTTGGTGATAGTTTTCCAGCGCCCGTGCATGTGATCAGCGTAATTGTGCGCAATGGTATCAAAAGATACTTTTGCATTATCGTAAGATCAAATGCCTGCCGTCAATGGATGTGGTAGCCCATCGAAGGGGTTTGGTCCGTGGTGAGGAAGTGATGCTGTCCCAAGGAACGTTTTTGTCAAGCCGTATCAAGGCGGTCCTGTCTGTCGGTCTGCTTTGTGCGGCCGCCATCTTGGGGCCATCCGCGCCGGTACAGGCGCAAGGCGATGTCCTGCTGACGATGACTGTCGGCACACGTGAGCCGTTGCGCCTTGACCTTGCAGCGATAGATGCCCTGCCGCAGACAGAGTTTTTGACCCACACCCAGTGGACTGAGGGCAAGATCAAGTTTTCCGGTCCAACCTTGAAAGATGTGTTGGAAATGGCGGATCCCGACCTGGGCGCCGACAGCGTGGTGCATCTGCTTGCTGCCAACCAGTACGAAGTCACGCTGGACATGAAGCTTTTGGAAGATGATGCGCCCATCATCGCGACGCGGATGGATGGCAAAACTTATGGCACCCGCCAGAATGGGCCGTTGTGGGTTGTGTTTCCCTACGAACTCGATTCACGCTATCAGACTGAAAGTGTCTATTCCGCCAGCATCTGGCAATTGATAGAAATCCGCATCGAAAAGTGAACCAACGCCAGCCCTGATCCTGGCTGCCATTGAAAGGTCTGGATGTCCAATCTCGGCTCCAAAGATGCGCTCTCGCCGCCAGAAAGCAACTGGGCGGTGGGCGGGTCATTGATTTTGTTCATCCTTTCGGCGCTTCTGCTTTTGGGGGTGCAGGGGATCACACTATATGACCGCTTTGCCCGCGCCTCTGAGGTCGGTCTGGACAATCATGTGTGGATCTTTTCGCAGCTTGAAGTGGAGGCGAAGAATTTCAACATCGCCCTTTTGGAGGCGATGACGGCGGAAGGTGCGGACCAGCCGGATGCCGCGCATGAACGCAAGGTCCGCTTGGCCTTTGACATCTATTACAGCCGCACAAGGACGGCGACATCCGTTGCGCGTGAGGCATTTGAGGATGCGACGGTGCGCAGCCGGTTCGAGTTGTTGGTGCAATCGAGCCAGAAACTCGCCAACCAGATGGACGCCAAGTCGCGGCTGACCGCGCAAGACATTGTCGCGTTTTACAATGCCTTCAATGCCGATGTGCCCTTTATCCGCAAGGTGGCCAATGCGGCGATGCTGGATTCCATTTCGAACGCCGAAGAAGGGCGCGAGGCGCGGCACTGGATTTTGGGCCAGTTGCAACTGGTGATGGGACTGGTGATCGTTCTGATGGTCTTGTCGGTGCGCCAGGCGATGAAGGTGACACGCTCCGTCAGCCATCATGCCGCGGAAACCGCAAAAGTTGTCTCGCGGCTCAGTCGAACGCTGAATGCGTCGTTGGATGCGGTGGTGATCGTCAACGACGAGGGCAAGATCAAGGAGTACAACGCGGCCCTGCGCAATATTCTCAAGATGCAGTCGGCTGACGCTATCACCGACCTTGATGTCATGGAGATTATTGCGAAGGAAGACAGGAAGGAAATTGGTCAACTGATGGCGCTGCTGCGGCTGGATGGCCCGGCCGGCCCGTCGGACATTGGTGCGGCGCAGCGGATCAATTTGCATATTTATGACGCCACTGGGGCGCTGGTGCCGGTTGAGCTGTCCTGCGCCATCGACCATTCATTTGACGGACGTTTTTCTTACATTGTTTTCATCCGGGACCGCTCGCAAGAGGTGGCAGCGGCCAATGTGCTGCGGGATGCCCGCGACCGGGCGCGGATGGACGCCAAGGCGAAAGAGCGGTTTTTGTCTGTGCTGAGCCATGAGATGCGCACCCCGCTGCATGGTGTCATCACCTCGTTGGAACTGGTGCAATTGGGCGAGGTCAAGGCCAGCGAGCAGGGGTTCTTGCAGACCGCTTCGGCCTGCGCAAAGTCGGCACTGACCCAAATCGACGATGTGCTGGCCCTGACGCGCAACGGGTATCTCGGGGATGCGGACGAGCCGTTCCTGCCCTCGAAACTCATTGACGACATTGTCAGCGAGATCGTGCCGCTGGCGCTGGAGCGGGGCAACACGATCAGCGTCGTGGTGCAAGGTGATGCCAAGCAAAGCCTTATCAAGTCGAAAAGCCGCAGCTTCCAATTGACGGTGCGCAATCTGGTTTCAAACGCGGTGAAATACACCAGCAATGGAGAAATCGAAGTCACCGTGACAGCGCAGACCGTGGCGGCGGGTCTGATTTCAGTTGAGGTCGCGATCAAGGATACCGGCATCGGCATCAGGCCGGTCGACCAATCGCGGATCTTCGAAGAATTCGCCATGGTCGGCGACAGCGCGGCGGGCAAAGCCTCGGGCTTTGGGCTGGGGCTGTCGATTGCAAAGTCTTCGGTTGAGCGTTTGCGGGGCCGCATCGGTGTGGAAAGCGAATTGGGCAAGGGCAGCCGGTTCTTTTTCAGCTTTGAGGCCCCCGCGACGGACCAGCCCGCCCCGGCCCCCAAGCTGGATGTCCTGATCCTGTCGGCCGTCACAAAGGCCACGACGCCGCTGAATATTCTGATTGTGGACGACAATCCGGTGAACCGGGCCTTGATGTCTGAAATGGTGCGGCGTCTTGGCCACCACCCCGAAATGGCGTTGGACGGCACGATCGCGCTGAGCATGTCGCGCGAAAAACTATACGACATCATCTTGATGGACCTGAGCATGCCGGGGTTGAGCGGGTTTGAAGCGGCCCGACTGATCCGCCGGGAAAGCATCAATGGCGACAGCCGGATCTATGCGCTGACCGCGCGCGATTTGACGGAATGTCGCGACGAGGTGCGACAAGCCGGGATGGAGGGCGCCTATCAAAAGCCCATCAGCATGGTGCAACTGCGCGATCTGATCGACCAGGCCGCTCCGGCAAAGCCGGATGCCGCACCGCCGCCCCCCTTTCCGGTCTTGGAGAATTTTCGGGATGTCTTGGGCTTGATGGGCCGCGACATGACCCGGAAACTGGCTGCGGCCATGATGGAAGACACCGCCGAGGCACAACGGGCGCAAGGCCGGATTGGGGTTTCGGTCAAGGCAAAGATTGAGCTGGCGCATCGGGCAGGCGGCTCTGCCGCCGTGCTGGGGGCCACGCGTTTGGCCGAAGGCTGGCGCAGTGTGGAAACCGCCCTGCGTGCAGAGGACAAGCCGGGTTATGAGCGGTTGATGAGCGTCATTCCCAAATATATTGAACAGACCCGCGCAGCCTTGTCGGATGAAAATGTCCTCGGCCCCGAGGTTTCGATCGAATAGCTCCGCGCCCGAGAGTGGCGCGACCACGGTCAATGCCGGCCTTTTGTTCCTGGCCACGCTACAATCCAACGCGATATCTGCATTGATCCGCCGATACCCTGATGCTATCGTTCGTCGATATTTGGTCTCGGCTTGTTTGATAATGCGTTTAAAGACTGCCCGCTAACGGGAGGCATTGAAATGTCGATGCGACCAGCGACTCTGGCATTCGTGGATGATCATCCGGTTCTGCTGTCCGGTATGTGCCAGCTTTTTTCTGCTTTGGATGGCTTCAATGTGGTCGCTGTCGGCAAATCGGCTCAGGATGCGGTGGAGATTTCCCATTCGCATGCACCGGATGTCATCGTTGTCGATCTGAACATGCCGGGCCGCACGCTTGAGGCGATTGCCAAGGTGGCAAGTGGCGGGGGCAGCACGCGCTTTGTGGTGTTCACGGCCTCGAACTGCATCGACACGGCCATCGCCGCGCTTGAGGCGGGGGCAAGTGGCTATGTGCTGAAAGGCAGCACGATTGAGGAACTGACCGAGGCGATCGGTCAGGTTCTGAACGGCGAAACCTACATCACCCCCAGTTTCGCGACCAAAGTTGTGGCGGGCCTGCGTCAGGCGGCGCGGCGGGTGGCGCAACCGCGCGTGGTGTTTTCCAAGCGGGAAGAGGATGTTTTGCGCCTTTTGCTGCGTGGCCATACCAACAAGGAAATCGCCGAAGGGCTGCTTATCAGCGACAAGACGGTCAAGCATTACGTGACCGTGCTGATCCAGAAACTGCACGTGCGCAACCGCGTGGAGGTTGTGCTGGCCGCGCAAGAGCTGGCCAGCTCTGGGGCCTTGCCCCCGGGGGCCACCATCAACTGAGCGGCGGCCTTCGGATCAATCCCGGCTAATCCCGCTGCTGGCCGCTTTCCGGTGTCTCATTGCCAAGCGGCAACAGCACCGTCAGCACGGCGTGCTGGCCCACCGTCTCGAGTTGGCACGAGCCGCCGAACGCATCCAGCCTGCGCCGCATCCCATGCAAGCCCAGGCCATGCCAGACTTTGCTTTGTGACCGGCCGGTTGCGGCGGCAAGGGCATTGCGCACGGTGATAAGCAGGATCTTTCCGTGCAGATGCACCGTCAGATGCGGGGTGTCACCTTCGCCATGGTGCAGCGCATTCGACAGCCCTTCTTGAATGACCCGGAACAGACAGACCGAACGCGGCGCATCCAGCCGGTCGGGCAAGGTGCCGATGTCCAGTTCGATGTCTTGCCCTGAAAGGCTGCGATGGCGTGTCACGGCCAGATCAATGATGCTGCTGGTGTCCAGATTTTCCACCTCTGGCAGGATCAGACCTGATGACAGGATCCGCAGTTGCGACAGCACATCACGGGCAAGTGCTGCAAAGGACGTGCCGTCGGGCAGCACACCGCGCGCCCCGGATTCTGACATCAGCGACATCAGCCCCAGCAGTTGCACCGGACCGTCGTGCAATTCGGCGCCGACATGGTTCAACACCTGTTCATTCGATTGCGCGGCATCAAGCCGCGCTTGAACGGCTTCGCGCCGAAGCTGTTCATTCTGGGCCATCAAACGGCGTTTCACCAGCAGACGCGCCTCAAGTTGTTCGCTTTGCCGCACGCTGAGTGCCAGAAGCGCCAGCATCCCCATGGTCGCCAAAGCCGTCACCAGCCAGACCGTGCGTTCCACAAAGGCGCGGTCTTGCAGGATTTCGTTTGCAGGCTGATAAATCTCGCCCACCGCGACGAACTGGCGCGATTGTGGATCGTGGATCGGCACATAAATTTCGAAATAGGGATAGGGCAGTGGGTTTTCGCCCGCATTTGGCCCGTCGGTTTCCAGCCGGGTGATGGTTTGCCCCGCAAGCGCAATTGTAAGATCGCCGGGGTCGTGCATATCCGGCGTGTCCCCCCGAATGCTGGAAAACAGCAGATCTCCGCGCGGTGACCAGATGCGCAAGGCCACATCGGCCGCAGGGCCGGAATTGTTCTGGATGACCTCGGCAATCGCGTGACGCACCGCCTGAGAGATCGGATCTTCGTTGCGTTGTGCCAAGGCATAGGGGGCAAGCAGCTTGTCCACATAGACCGCGCCGATTTCGCCCAGCGAATGCAGTTGCAAGGCCCGGTAGCGGTTGATGATGAACAGCCCAAGGCCGATCATCATCAGCAGCACCGCAAGGGTCATGAAGACCGCAAGCCGCCGCGGGGGCAGGTTGCTGCCCGGAAACATGCCGCCTGACGATTCGTCATCGGTCGGCACCAAGGGAGGCGAAGGGGCGTCGGTCATGGTTTGGCCCGCCCGGCGCGCGGCGTCGATTCGCAGAGAATACAGAGATTTGAAAAGGGTTCGGGCATCATTAACCCCATATAAATTCAAAAGAATATTAAGTTCTGGTTAAGCGGCTGCCCAAACAAACATGGGACCAAGGTCTTAATCGCAGTCGGACTAAAGTCTAGAAATCAGATATACCAATTTCGCCGCGCCGTCAGCGACCTTTGGTGCTTCCGCCCATTCGGGCCTCATGCCAGCATCATGGGGTGTTGGGGGAATTTTACGGCTGCTTTTGATCGCATACCGCTTGGCTTGAATCAAAGGCCGTCCCGTCCCGTTTAGCTGCATCATTTTCACCCTCGTCGCCATGGGCGGCGGGGCATGGGGGAGATTTGTCATGACCGTCAAGCTCAATGTCGCGGACCTTGATTTCATCCTGCGTCAGATCAAGATCAGTGAGGCCCACGCCGCCGGAACACCGTTGTCCGAGATCTGGGTTGATGCCAACGGCAATGTGGTGCCGGCCGGAACGCTGGGCGCGGTGCCGGCAATTTCGGACCCCCATGTGCCTTACGGTTTGCGCACGGTCGATGGCAGCTACAACAATGTCGTTGAGGGGCGCGAAACCTGGGGCGCGGCAGATCAGGCCATGCCGCGGCTGTTGGATCCGAATTTCCGCAATGACATGGACGGCGATGTGATGCCGCTTGGCCCGCCCGGCGGGCCATTGGTCACCAACACCGATTACGGGGTGATCGGCGCGCCTTCGGCCGGAAATGGCGGCAATACCGGCAATGTGGCCGATGCCGATCCGCGGATCATTTCGAACCTTGTGGTGGATCAGTCGATCAACAACCCGGCCGCGGTCGAAGCCTGGTTTGCCAGTGAGGCCGCTCTTGCGGCCTTTCATCTGCGCTATGGCGAGGATGCGGTTCCGGTGCGTCCGGGCGAAGGGCTTACTCAGCCGTCGCTTGCCAATGCAGGGTTTGAAACCCAGTCGATGGCCGATGGTGCGCCGGGGGTCATCACGGATGCCTTGGGCAATTACACCATCGGTGCCCCCGATGGCTGGAGCCTGACCGGCGGCACGGGCGGGGTGTTTGCCCCGGCAGCCGCGGTGACGGATGCGGGTGGCCATCCGGGGCCGAATGTGGCGTGGCTGACGGGCGGGGCAACCTTGGCGCAATCCTCGGGCCTTTTGGCCGAAGGCGTCGCTTATACACTCAGCTTTCGGGTCGGGGATCGCACCGATCAGGTCTGGTCGGGGGGCACCGCCCGCCTGATCGCGGTTTCGGCCGATGGCTTGACCACGGTGTTCCTGTCGCAGACCACTCTGCCGACCCCGGCCGACGGGCAGTGGGCGGCCGTATCGCTGTCTACGACCGCCATTCCTGCCGCGCTGGAGGGCTACACCTTGCGGGTAGAAATCCAGCAAACGGGTGGCTCGCAGGTGCTGGTCGATCAGGTTGCCGTCACGGCCACCTCGTCGCAGGGCAATATGATCGAGATCGACAACACCGATCTGGCCTCTTTGCCCAATATCGCGCCGGATGACGGCATTTCGGCCCCGTTCAATGCGTGGATGACCTTCTTTGGCCAATTCTTTGACCATGGGCTGGACCTTATCACCAAGGGCGGCAACGGCACCGTCTTTGTGCCGCTGCAAGCGGATGACCCGTTGGTGCTGGGTGCGGACGGCCTCGCCGGAACCGCCGATGACCTGCCGAACCATCTGCGCTTTATGGCGCTGACCCGGTCGACCCCGGTTGCCGGGCCGGGGGCGGATGGGGTGCTGGGCACGGCGGATGACACCGCGCATGAAGGCCAGAACGTCACCACGCCCTTTGTCGATCAGAACCAGACCTATACCTCGCATGCCTCGCATCAGGTTTTCTTGCGCGAATATGCGATGGAAGAAGTTTCGCCCGGCGTCTTTGAACCCGTGGCGACGGGCCGGTTGCTGGACCATGCCGGCGGCGGGCTGGCGACATGGGCCGACGTCAAGGCACAGGCGCGCGACGTTTTGGGGATCGAACTGACCGACGGCGATGTGCTGAACATTCCGCTCTTGCGCACCGACCCTTACGGCGCCTTCATCCGCGGGCCGAATGGCTTGCCGCAGATCGTGACAGGGCTTGGCCCGGATGGCATCCCGAACACCGCAGATGATCTGGTGGTGGAGGGTAATCTGGTTACCCCGGTCAACACCTTTGGCGCGGGCGCCGTGCGCATTGGCCATGCCTTCCTCGACGACATTGCGCATGACGCCAATCCCTTCAACAGCCAGACCGGCGGGCTGAAGACGGCTGATGCGGATGGGGACTTGGGTCTTGGCACCGCAGGCAGCTATGACAACGAGATGTTGGACCGCCATTTCATCACCGGCGACGGGCGCGGCAATGAAAACATCGGGCTGACCTCGGTCCACCATGTGTTCCATTCCGAACACAACCGGCAGGTCGCCGCCCAGCAGTTGGAAATCCTGTCTTCCGGCAATATGACTTTCATCAACGAATGGCTGGACACCGACATCGGCGGGCTACCCGCCGGGTTCGAGACGATGACCGCCTTGCAGCAGCAGGCCTATGCAGAGACGCTGGACTGGAACGGCGAGCGGTTGTTCCAAGCAGCGCGTTTTGCGACAGAGATGCAATACCAGCATCTGGTCTTCGAAGAATTTGCCCGCAAGATTCATCCCAACATCGAACCCTTCGTGTTCAATGCGGTGACGGACATCAACCCCGCGATCTTTGCCGAATTCGCCAATGTGGTTTATCGCTTTGGCCATTCGATGCTGACCGATAACATGCCGCGGGTCTTTTCCGATGGCACCTCGGACAACATGGGTCTGATCGACTCGTTCCTGAACCCGATTGCGTTCAACAATGACGGTGCCATCAGCGCCGATGACGCGGCGGGCGCGGTGATCCTTGGCATGACGGCCGAGCGCGGCAATGCGATTGATGAATTCGTGGTCAGCTCGCTGCGCAACAACCTTCTGGGTCTGCCGCTTGACCTGCCGGCGCTGAACATCGCTCGGGGCCGCGATACCGGGATCCCCAGCTTTAACGACGCCCGCGCCCAACTGTTTGCCCAGACCAATTCGGTTTGGCTGAAACCCTATGACTCTTGGGTCGAACTGGCGGCCAATCTGAAAACGCCGATGACGGTGGTCAATCTTATTGCCGCCTATGGCACCCATGCCTCGATCCTGGCTGTAACCACGCTAGAGGACAAGCGCGCGGCGGCCTTTGATCTGGTCTTTGGCGGCGGCGCTGTTTCAGACGCCGAGCGGCTGGATTTCCTCAATAGCCGCAATGGTTGGACCTCCGACAGCAATGGTCTGAACGACATTGACCTCTGGGTGGGCGGCATGGCCGAACGGATCATGCCCTTTGGCGGCATGCTGGGTTCGACCTTTACCGCTGTCTTTGAAGCGCAGCTCGAAGCGCTCCAGTTTGGCGACCGCTTCTATTACCTCAGCCGGACGCAGGGTCAGAATTTCCTCAACCAGCTGGAACAGAACTCTTTCTCAAAAATGCTTTTGGCCAATTCTGGCCTTGCCGATCCCGGCGCCGATGGCATCCGGGGGACGCCAGACGACATTGTGACCCATCATATTGGGGTCGATTCCTTTACCCGTTATGACTTTGTGCTGGAGGTGAACCAGGCCAATCAATTGATCCCCGATCCTGTCGGCAATGATCCCGTCCTTGAGGCGATGGGGCTTGGCAAGGTGGTGCGCGATGACAATTACATCCGCTTCACGGGCGGCGAACATATCGTCGTCGGTGGCACCAGTGGCAACGATACGATCATCACCAGCGATGGCGATGATGGCATCTGGGGCGACGCGGGGGATGATTACATCCAGTCCGGCTTTGGGGTCGATCTGGTGAATGGCGGGGCTGGCAATGACATCGTGATCGACGATGGCGACGAGGCCGACTTCCTGAAGGGCGAGGAGGGCGATGATGTCATGGCCACCTCCTCGGGTCTGGATATCGTGATGGGGGGCGACGGCAAGGATGTCGTCTATCTTGGCACGGATTCTGCGGAAATCTTTGGTGGTGCGGGCGACGACTTCCTGATGGGGGGCGAGGGCCACGACAACATCATGGGCAATGAGGGCAGCGACTGGATCGAGGGCGGTCACGGCTTTGATGTGATTTCCGGCGACAACACCGAGTTGTTCTTCAACAGCCGTATCATTGGTCATGACGTCATGTTTGCCGGCAGCGATGAGCAGGATTTCGATGCGGAATCCGGCGATGACATCATGGTTCAGGGCGAAAGCGTGATCCGCAACGAAGGCATGTTCGGCTTTGACTGGGTGACGTACAAAGGTGTGCAAACCGCGGCCGACGCCGGCCTGCGCATCCGTATTTTCACCACCGACCAGCAAGACATTCTGCGCAACCGCTTTGACAAGGTCGAGGCGCTGTCAGGTTGGGAGCAGAACGATGTGCTGTCGGGCGACGACCGCGTGGCGCCGGGGGTGGTGGCACCCGGTGCCGGGGCCAATGAGGGGATATTGTTCAACGACGGTCTGGATCAGGCCGGCATTGACCGCATCGCGGGTCTGGACGACCTGGTGACACTGCAACCCGGCCAGATCTATTGGGAGGCGGGCAATATCATCCTTGGCGGTGGCGGGTCTGATACCATCGCGGGCAATGGCGGCGATGACATTCTGGACGGCGACCGCTGGTTGAATGTGCGTATCCGCATCACCGGCAACCCCGATGACGCCAATCTGGCCGAAAATGAAATCGCCACGGTCGACACGCTGCGCCATGTGTTTACCGCCACCGATGCCCCCGAACCGGCTTGGGTTGGCAAGAGCTTGTTTGAACTGATGGTATCGCGCGTCATCGTGCCGTCGCAGATGCATATCGTGCGGGAATTGCTGGATGGCGGTCAGGCGGCCGATACGGATGTGGCGGTCTTCAACGATGATGCGGACCAATACACCATCACCTACCTGCCCGATGGCTCGGTGCGGATTGCGCATACCGGCTTTGGCACCAATGTCGATGTCATCATCGACGATGGCGTCGATACCTTGCACAACATTGAATTCGCGCGGTTCCGCGACGGGCTTGTCGACATCCGGCAACGCCCGGCGACCGGCCAGCCGGTGATCAGCGATCTGACCCCGACCGAAGGACAGGCGCTGACGGTCAACCTTGCCGGGATTGCCGATGTGAATGGCATCGCCAGCCCGATTGCGGTGCAATGGCAGTCGTTTGATGGCACAAACTGGGTGAACATCCCCGGTGCAACGGGAAACAGCTTTACCCCGAATGATCCGCTGATCGACCTCAACGGTCCGCAGGTTGGTCGTCAGCTGCGCGCGGTGGCGACGTTCACCGATGGGTTGGGCAATGTGGAAAGCGTGATCTCGGCCCCGACGGCCGTGGTGGGGGATAACTTTACCGGCAACCTTTTTGTCCCGAATTTCACGGGCACGGCGGGCGACGATATTGCGGTGGGTCACAATCCGGGCCTTTTGACCGCTGGCGCCAACCTGATGAACGGCAATGCTGGGGCCGATAGCCTGTCGGGCCTTGGCGGCAATGACACGCTGAACGGCGGCGACGGCAATGACACGCTGGACGGCGGCGCGGGCGTTGATGTGGTGTCGGGCGGCAATGGGCTTGACCAAATCCGCTTCAACTTTGCTGCCGGTGCGGCGGGGCGCGACAGCGTCGACGGCGGGGCGGATGAAGACACCGTTGTGATAAATGGGGCAACGGTCGCGGAGACCTTCCGCATCTACACCCGGGCCGAGGCGGTGCTGGCCGGCATGACCGGCATTGCCCTGACGACCGAAATTGTCATCACCCGCAACGGCACCAACAACGCCGCCATCGTGGCCGAGTTGGACAATATCGAGGAAATCGTCATCAACACGCTGGACGTCAGCGCGAATGACGGCAATGGCGTGCCGAATGGGGGGGTGAATGGCGGGGACACCATTCTGGTGATTGGCAACTTTGCCACCACCAGCCTGAACTACAGCACGATCACCATCAACGGTTCTGCCGCCGATGACACGATCGACATTTCGGCCTTCTCTTCGGCACATCGGGTGGTGTTCCGCAGTGCGGGCGGCAACGATGTGATCGTGGGCAGCCTGCGGCCGCAGGATGTGATTGACTTGGGCAGCGGTACGCCGGTTGTCACGCAGTTGGGCAATGGCATGACCCGGGTCGAGGTGGGCGCCAACAGCGTCACCTTCCGCGCGCCGAATGGGATGCCGACGATCCCCGGCGTGCAGCCGGACGATGATGATGGGGCGAGTGGCGGGTTTGCCCTGACGGCCCGCGATCTGGCCGGCCTGAAGAACCTGGTCAACGGCCGTCCGGCCTTTGAGGGGGATGACGACACCGAAGGGGCCGCCGGGGTGCGCCATTTGTCGGGGGCAGGCAATAACGAAGACAACCCGGACTTTGGCACAGCCGGAACCCCGTTCATCCGCCTGACCGAGGCGCATTATGGCGCGCCGGATGCCAACGGCAACCGCGCCATCAACCCACTGTTCGACGGGCTTGATCCGCGCGCGATTTCCAACGCGCTTGGCGCACAAGAGGCCGACCTTGCCCCGAATGCCAAAGGTGCCAGCACCTTGTTCATGGCCTTTGGCCAGTATTTCGACCATGGGCTGGATTTCATCGCCAAGAATGCCGCCTATGGCACCATCGAAATCGGCGGGCCGGGCATGGTGCGGGCGCCGGGGTCGGACAATCCGGCCGATCTGACGCGGGCGGCGGTGGACCATATCGACGCCAATGGTGTGCCGCAGCACATCAACATGACCTCGCCCTATGTTGATCAGAACCAGGCCTATGGCAGCCATGAATTGGTCGGCCAGTTCCTGCGTGAAAGCGATGGGGCGCAGGGCTTTGGGATGCGTCTGCTGGCCGGAGAGGCGGACCCCTCTGATCCCGATTTCAAC
>JACCDN010679316.1_pt1 | contig 15529 bp, 15 predicted proteins | sample 7441691 | NCBI WGS metagenome assembly JACCDN01 (sample SAMN15323439, study PRJNA562643) | freshwater metagenome | isolation source: river surface water | place: USA:Blue River Watershed | collected 2017-08-16
AATCCTCTGAATCAATCGACATCCACTCATCCGAGTGCTGCACCCACACCACAGGAACTCCTGCAGCTCGTGCCTTAGCAACCGCCACATTGATCTGAGCAATCACCGCATCCTTGTTATAGGCACCATCGACTACTTGATTCTGAACATCGATAACCAGCAATGCAGATTTATTGCGCCCAAGAGTTGTCATGGGGCAAGACTACTTCAAATTTAATGTAACTTTTGAATTGAGGTAAATGAGTAAAGATTTTTTAGAGGCTCATTGGAAGTAATGCTGCAATTTGATTGCGCGCAATCAAGAACCCTTGCTTTACCAAATCATCGGTACCTTCAAATCTGCGATCTTCATGCTCGATACAAAGAACTCCGTCGTATCCGACCTGTGACAAAGTCGCAACGAAGTTAGCCCAATTGATCTCTCCATAGCCAGGCAAACGTGGACGTTGCCATCCAATGCCACCTGACATGATTCCATTGTTATACAGGCCTTCGCGATCAATCTCCATGTCTTTAACATGTGTGTGATAAATGCGTGAACCAAATTCACGAATAACACGTTCGATATCAATCATCTGCCACAGCAAGTGCGATGGATCCAGGTTTAGCCCAACCGTTGGACCAAACTTATCAAACATCTCGCGCCAAATTCGTGGTGAATATGCAACATTGTGTCCACTTGGCCACTCGTCTTTACTAAAGATCATTGGGCAGTTTTCTATTGCAATTTTTACATTGCTATCTGTAGCTACTTTTACAATCTCCGGCCAAACCTTCAGTGCTTCTGCCCAATTCTCGTCTTGTGTCTTGGATGCATCTGCTCCAATGAAGGTACTGACCACGGGAACACCCATAAGACCTGCGGCACGAATTACCTTCTTGGTGTGTTCATTAACTAACTTGCGCTGCTCTGGATCCGGGTGCAAATTATTTGGATAGTAACCAAGCGCCGACATCTCAATATTGCGAGATTTTAACTGCCCGACAATTTCTTCACCTTGTGACTTACTTAGGTCTTCAACCTCAATGTGAGTAATTCCAGCGTATCTTCTATTTGCACCAGCACTCTTTGGCCAACAACATACTTCCAGCATCTCGAATTTTTCAGAAGCTGCCCAGTCTGCTATCTCAAACAAGGATAGATTTGGCAGTGGAGCGGTTAGTAGTCCTAGCTTCATGTGTTTCTCCTTTTCGACTTTACTCTTCGGCTAAGCAATCTTGACCCAGGCCGAATTTTTCGCGCTCTGAGCAATTGCATCTGTGATTTCTAAACTCTTAACGCCATCTGCAAAAGTTGGGTAGGTATTTGATTGAGTTTCATTTTCAATATCTTCATAGACTCGTTCAAATAACCCGCGGAATGTTTCGGAAAACCCTTCAACGTGCCCACCTGGGTAAAAGGCTGTCTTTGCCGCCTCTGTAGATAACATGCCAGGATCTTTATGTAGTACCTCGTTTGCTCTACCTCTGTGACCGATCCATAACTGTTCTGGATTTTCCGAATCAAAGGCAAGCGATCCATCCGGTCCGCTTATCTCCCAATTGATTGAGTTCTTGCGACCAGATGAAATCTGAGAGATTGAAACAGTTGCGCGTGCACCATTGCTAAACCTCAAAAGGATTCCTGCCGCATCATCAGAGCTCATTTCTACAGCCTGGCGAGCAGATGTTGAATCGATGGTAAATGTCTGGACTGGACCAGTTGGTTTTTGTCTCACAGGCACAAGGGTATGTAAATCAGAAAAGACTTCGGAAACTTTTAGTCCGGTCACGAATCCGATTTGATCAATTAAATGAGATCCAATGTCAGCAACTGCACGCAATTGCCCTGCTTTTTCCGATTCAAGACGCCAATTCCAATCTGAATCTAAGGTCAACCAATCTTGGTGGTAATGACCCTTTATATATCGAGGAACGCCAATTAAATTTTGGTTGATCAGATATTTAGCTTCATGAACCATAGGATAAAAACGTGTATTAAAACATGTAGCGTGCGTTAACCCTGTTTTCTTGGCTAGGTCGACCAGCTCTTTGCCTTCTTGGGCAGAAAGTGCCAAGGGTTTCTCGCAGACTACGTGTTTTCCAGCATTGAGCAACTGCTTAACTTGTGAATAATGAAGTGCGTTTGGTGAGGTTACATGGACAACCGTTACCTGGCTGTCTTCACAAATCTGATCCAGGGATTCATATGCCTGGTCTACTGAAAGTTTTTTTGCTCCGATTTTTGTACTTTCAGAATTTCCAGCAAGAACTCCTTTTACTTTTACGCCAGTTCGGCGGATTGATTCGACATGAACAGTTCCAATAAAACCTGTTCCAATTACCGCTGCAGAATTGATTTTCATGGCGCTATGAGTTCTGAGCAATCTTGGAATATGTCCAAGCTAAAACCAGGATAATTGCACCGTAAATCATTTGCTTCACAGCTTCTGACGAATTAATCGTGGCTAGCAAGTATGACAAAACTGTCAGAATCAAGGTTCCTAGAATCGTTCCGGTGTAATTGCCAATTCCACCCATAATTGATGTTCCGCCAATTACAACCGCAGCAACTGAAGGTAATAAGAAAGGATTTGCAAGACTAATCGCAACAGCTCCCGATTGTCCTCCGATTAGTACTCCCCCAATTCCACCTAAAAGTGCACAAATCACATAGGTGGCCCACTGAACTTGCCAGACTTTCACTCCAGCCAAACGAGCTGCTTGGGCGTTATCTCCTATTGCATAAATCAAGCGACCGAGACCGGTTTTATTGAGAAGAAACAAGAGCATTCCGCCAATGACAGCCCAGATTACTAACGGCCAGGAAAGCGGATCAAAGAGGAAGGTTGCATTGCTCGCCGTGACCAAAATATCTGGCATTGATGAGCTTCCCTTTAGGAAAGTCGTTACACCGACGGTGAAGACGCCGATTAATACTGCATTCATACCGAGAGTCATGATCAGAGGATTCATTCCGAATAGGCCAACCGCTAAACCATTAATTGATCCGACGAGAATGCAGAAAAATGCACCCCACAACAAAGCTGTAATTGTGCCTGAAGGAGATTTAACACTGACTATAAAAGCAGCGCCGGCTGCGATCATTGCAAGTGATAAATCGATTCCTCCAGTTAGCATGCAAATTGTTTGACCCGCAGCTAACAGGCCAAGAGGTGCGGCAAGAGCAAATGTGACTCCAACTGATGGAATAGAAAAAAAGTACGGATCAATAAAGCTTGTCAGTAGAAACAATCCGATGAGGATTCCAAAGAGCGCCCAAATAGATTTGGAAACCTTGGCAGTTGCGAAGTTCTTGACAGTGCTCATTTACGTTTTTCCTGTTCGATTGCGCAGTAAGCCACCAACAAGCACCACAAAAATTGTGAGCGCTCCTGTGATGATTTGTGAATAAGCAGGATCAATTCCATATGCAAGCAAAATATTTGGAATAAAGTACAAAATCAACGCAGCCATCGCAGGTCCAGCTAATCCACCGACTCCACCTGCAAGTGAAACGCCTCCCAATACTGCTCCAGCAACCGAATTGAGAGTTGCCGTATTACTAATGGTTGCGAAAGGACTGGCACTGAGAGTAATGCCAGTTAACACTACGCCTGAGAGACCGGCAAAAAGACCGCCGACTGCATAAAGTTTGATTCGAGTTTTATTGACATTCACACCAGAGAGAAATGCGGCATCCTTATTGGATCCAATTGCATACATTGCAATACCGGTACGACTTCTGTAAAGCGGATACCAAATCACAAGCAGAGGCAGAATCAACCAAACAAGAGGTGGGATAAAGTTTGGATCTTTTCCGCCAATAAGATCTGCCACTCCCTGGTTGATTCCTCCTCCTGGTTGTGGCATGACAAACATAGCTACGCCAACCAATAGGAAACTAGTTGCTAATGTGACAACAATGTCGGCGATACCGGATGCAGAGACAATCCAACCAGTGATGGCGCCGATGAGAGCACCAAGTGCGACAAAGAAAAAAGCCAATAAAACAGATGTGGTGAACGAGGTTTCCGCCATGTATTTAGCACTGAGGCAGTTAATCAACACCGCTTCAGCACCGATAGCAAGATTGATGCCACCACCAATAATGATAACTGCCTGACCCATAGACAGAAGGGCGATCGGCAAAATTCCTAAAATAAAGGTTCGTGCTTCGTATGAACCAAACTCAGGTAGCTGGCTTATTCTCCAAAAACCGAGAATGAGAACCAAAACAACAATTCCAATGTTCCAGCTTTGTCTGCGAGTCTGAACTAGATTCATGATGAAACAACCAATCCATGGGCGGCATTCATCAGATTTTCTTCATCGCATTTATCAATCTCAAGGTTAGCTTGGACTTTGCCCTCATAAATGACAATTGCACGATCGCACGTTAATTGAATTTCACGAAGCTCTGACGTGAACAAAAGTACGGATTTTCCCTCATCGGCGAACTTACGAATTAATTCATAGATCTGTTGCTTAGTTCCAACATCAATTCCTCGGGTTGGGTCAAAACAAAGAAGTAACTCAAATCCGGTCGTGACCCAACGACCAATCGTGACTTTTTGCTGATTACCGCCCGACAATCTCTTTACTTGAGATTTTGCTCTTGTATCAATTTCAAGCGAAGCGACAGCGTTATCTACCGTTCGATTCTCTTCCTTACCCTTAATTCTGCCCCAATTACCAAAACCCCTAAACCTCGTTAAAGCCAAATTCTCTCTGATGGAACGTTGAGGCATTAAAGCGGATTTACGATCGCCGGGAACATATGAAATTCCTAATTTAATCGCATCTGCTGGATGATTAAATGTTACTTTTTTTCCATTTACCAGAATCTCACCTGATTCAGGTTTTGCTTGACCCGCTAAAACTTCAAACAAGAAATCTTGACCCTGTCCTTCTAGGGCAGCGACCCCGAGTACTTCACCTTTTTTAATATCAAAAGAAACATCTGTTAAGTTCTTTCCGCCCGAAAGGTTGACAACTTCCAACAAAATTTCTGATTTGTTCGTGCCTTGATTTGTTCGTCTAGCCGCATTTGCAACATTGTTCTTTTGGCCAAGCATGGCCGAAACTATTCTTTCCTCAATCTGCTTATTAGTCTCAAAAGAGTCAACATCGATTCCATCTCTCAAAACAGTTGCCCAATCGCAAATACTTTCAATCTCAGCAAGTCGATGAGAGATGAATATGACCGACTTGCCCTTCTTCTTCTGCTCGTTCATGATTTCAATAACTTTGTCTGCTAAATCTATAGGCAATGCTGCGGTAATTTCATCCAAAATTAAAAGCTCGGGATCGTGACTCAGCGCTCTTGCTAGATCTATCATTCGCAAAGTTGGGAGCTCTATATTGGCGGCGATCTCATTTAAATTAACAGATAAACCCATTGCATCCAGCTCTTTAAGAAAGCGCTTTTCATTTGTTCCAGTGAGAGTCAAATTGCGCTGAAGTGAAACATCGGGAATTAATGCTGGGTCTTGAAATACTGGTGCGACACCATTCTTTCTAGCATCATCTGGCGAAGTGAATTGAACTAGTTTTCCGTGTAACGAGATTTGCCCGGTGTCGGCTGCGATTACGCCAGTTAATATCTTCACCAAAGTTGATTTACCTGCGCCGTTTGCACCTAGAAGTGCATGAATTTCGCCAGGCCTGACAGACAAATTAGCTTTCTTAAGTGCAACTACAGGACCGTAAGATTTCGCTACAGAATTGATCTCGAGCAGTAGATCTTTGGTCAATTTGCTTCCCATCTCAAGTTGTAATTTTCATTAGTTGAGGCTTGAAGATTTCTCTCCAAGCCTCAACCAATGTCCCGCGACTACTCAACTATTAGCTGAGCTGATAGTTACTAGCGTCCTCCGTCATTTGAATCTTGTGGAGCCTTGCAACGGAATAGCTGTGACGGTGTAAATGTTGTCTTTCCAGGAAGAGAAAGGGTTGCAGAGAAAGTTGCTTCTTGTGTTGCAACAATTCGTGCATCAATTTCCTTCTTGTTAGCAGCATATGTAAGTGCCTGTGGAGTCAGAAGATTCTTTGCAGCTACTGACTTACCATCAAGAAGGTCGATAGCTATCTTTGCAGCATATCCACCAACAATTGCTGGATTAGGAACAACGATTCCAACAAAGCCCTTAGGAGCAAGTTGCTGAGTTAGTTTCATGAACTCGTTATTGTCTGATCCAACAACAGGGATGTACTTACCCTTTAGTTTGGTTGTCATCGCAGTAACGATGTTGTAATCGATACCTGATGTCCAAACACCTTGGAACTTACCTGGAACTAGCAATTGGTTGGCAAGAGTTCCGCCTGTTGCCCAATCCCAGTTAGTAAATACCTCTTTAGTGATCTTGATGTTCTTGTACTTCTTCATTTCTGCCTTGAATCCAGCATCACGATCTGTATCTGCACCAGCACCTGAAGCACCGCGCATGTAAAGAACGTTGCCCTTGTACTTCATAGCCTTTGCAAGTGCAGCAGCACCTACACGGCCGTATGCAACCTGATCATTTGCTACCAGGGTTGTGTTTGGTGCAGTAATGGCGTTATCGACAGCAATAACCTTGATGCCAGCATCGGTTGCTTCTTTGATTGCTGCATTGTTTGCAGCAGGATCTCCAGAGTTAACGATGATTGCATCCATACCTTGTGACTTCAAGGTGCGGATATCTGCTGATTGACCAGCTGCATCTGTGTTGCGTGATAGAACAGTTACGTTTGCAACTTTACCTGAGAGAGTTGCCTCAGCTTTGATTGCACAAACCATTGTTTCGCGCCATGAGTTTCCTGCCCAGCTGTTGCTAACACCAATTTTATAGCTATTAGCTTGTGCTGGAACAGCAAATACAGATACACCCAATGCGAGTGCAACTGAAGCGGAAACTGCAACTGCAGTTTTAATTCGCTTTGAACCTAGTTTCATTGCATTCCTTCCGATTGTTGAATGACTATTAAGTTAAATCCTCAACACTTTTGTTGGAGATTACAACCCCTTTTGTCCTTTTCCTGCGAATTGATACCAAATTGATACAAACCTACTCGTCATGCGAGCGGACTTGTCTCATCTCGATTAGCTAGCACCCCCCCTTAAGAAGCATTCGATCCAGTTAGTCGAGACGATAGGCGCCGAGCATGTTCGGCATAGGCAGCATCAAAGAGGCGTTTACTTTCTATATCGCCTACGACTGCCGAGCTAGTTAAAACTTGTGGTGTGTACCCGCTTGCAAATAATTTTTCTGCGACTTGAACTTTAATTTCATTAACAATCGCGATAGCGGTCATTGTCGATCCTGGACCAACTGGAGTTTGCATTCCAGGTATTTCTACAAGTGCGTCTCCCAGAGGAACCATTAAATCAATAACTAAATCTGCGTTATCTGAAAGTGTTGTTCCAGAAGAATGATTTGCTTTACCAGCTTTATTACTTGCCATTGATGTCACTGCGATAACTTTAATTCCACGTTTTCTGGCACCGATGGCCATTTCGATAGGCACTGCTGTCTTTCCACCAACACTAAAAATCATAAGAATGTCATTCTTTTGAAATTCCCAATTCTTAAGAATTTCATCTGCAAATCCCTCAACACGTTCGATGAACATGGCCTGGCGCTGACCATTTGACCCCACGACTTGGGTATGAAAAGTCATCGATAGCTCGGCCATGGGATTGAATCCTGCGTAAGAGCCGTACCGTGGAAACATTTCCTCCAACGGAATTCTGGAATGTCCCGTTCCAAACAAGTGAACTACACCATCATTTAAGATTGAATCTGCGCACCATTGAGCTGCGGTACTTATGTTCTGTCCTTGCTGATCCATTAAATCTTGAAGTAATTGAAGGGCTTTACTGCTCCATGAGCCGGCCAGAGAGGAACTCATGTGATCCACCCCCTTCAATGTGATGCGCCTGAACTGGTAGCCTTTCTGAATGAACAGAATGTCTATACCAATTTTGAGTTCAAAGTAGTCCCTTGATGAAGGCAAGTCAAGTAACACGTAGCGAAAAATCTGGGCTTCGCTACCAAGAGATTGAGGCATGGCTGCGCGAAATCATCCTTAACGGGCGCCCCGGTGAAGTAATTCCGTCGGAAGTAGAAATTGCTGCCAGTTTTGAAGTTAGCCGGATGACCGCCCGTCAAGCGGTGCTTAATTTAATGCGCGAAGGTCTGGTAGATCGACGCCGCGGTGCAGGAACTTTTATCGCAGATAACCCCCTGCACAGACGTGAGGGTGTACTTCTCTCATTTACTGAAGATATGAAGCGACGGGGCTTAAGGCCATCCTCTGAATTGATCTCAGCGAAAAAAGAGATTGCGGGAACTTCAGATCTGAAAATGTTGAACCTTAAAGATCCATCATCAGTCATTGTTATTAAGAGATTACGCCTAGCTGATGAAACACCATTGGCTATAGAAAGAGTTGCGCTTACTTCAAAGTGTCAAAAGGTTTTGGAGGAGGATTTAACTTCTGGCTCTCTCCATGATGCATTGAGAAAAAATGGAATCCAACCAACTTTGGCAAGTGGGTGGCTCAAGGCCAGATTAGCCACAACACAAGAAGCAAAACGCCTGGACTTACCAACTAAGTCGCCTCTATTGGTTGAAACCCGAGTTATCGAAGACCAGTTCGGCGTGCCAATTGAACACACAGAAACCGCTTATGCGGCAAACCGCTATGTGGTCGATATCAAACTTAACTGCGCCCCAGCGGTAATTGCACCATATAGCGCAGCGCCAATAGATCCTGCATAGAAACCCAAGGATGCAGGAACTACATTTATATCGCTTACTTTATAAAGGTGAGCTCTCTCGTGCATTGCGGTGCGAATTTCCTTAAGAAGAATGTCACCCGATTGGGCAACACCGCCTCCGATAATTATTGTGTCCGGCGCAAGGACGACCATAATGTTTGTTAGCGTGATTGCAATCCAATAGGCCACTTCTTTAAAAGCGGCGAGAGCTTTTTCATCACCTAAAAGTGCCTTTTTATAGGCCTCTTCGGCTGTTTTTGTTCCGGCTAGTGTGGCTATGGCTGCAGAATTAGTCAGTGGTTCTGCGCATCCTCGCGCTCCACAACCACAGATCGGACCATCAAATTTAATGATCTGATGGGCTATTTCTCCTGCAGCTCCATTTGCACCCAACTGAATCTTGCCGTCAATGACAACTCCGCCACCAACTCCAGTTCCTATGACAAGACAGGCAACAACTTTTTTTCCTAGCGCCGCCCCCATAATCGCTTCACCTAAAGTAAATGCCCGAGCATCATTGATGATCGCAGTGGGTAGGTTTGTTGCACTCCTTATGGGTTCTAGTGCTTGAAAGCCGGGCCAGTCTCCTGGCAAATTGGGAAATAATTCAATAGTTCCATCGGCATTAAAAAGACCAGGTACTGCAATACCAACCCCACTTAATTCAGAAAACTCTTCCTGCTTCTTAGCAGCAATTTCTGCCAAGCGCGAGACCACATGTGCAGGACCTTTCTCTGCTTGTGTAGGAACATCTTCTTCATGAATTACTTTCCAGGAGTTGTCAGCCTTTTCAATAACGGCAACTTTTATATTGGTTCCGCCTAGATCTAATCCTAGGAATTTACTCACGACCAAATCTTTCTATGAACTCATCAATCATCACAGCCGTAGTGGTTGCACCACTTCTTGAAATTCCAGCATCGAGATACTCCATGAGAGAGTCCAAGGTGCGCACTCCACCAGCGCTCTTAATTTTGATGTGCGGACTCACGCTTGCCTTCATGACCTTTATATCTGCAATCGATGCCCCTGATGGTGCATACCCTGTCGACGTCTTTACATAATGCGCACCTGCTGCTTCACTTAATTTACACGCAGTAACTTTTTCTTCATCGGTCAGATAAGCATTCTCAAGAATGACTTTCACGGTGTGTCCGGCAGAAGCATCCACTACGGCCTTTATGTCGGCTTGTACTTCTGCATTCATGCCTGATTTGAGATGACCGATATTGATCACCATGTCTATTTCAGTTGCACCATCGGCTACGGCTTGCTTGGTTTCAAAGACTTTAACCTCAGTTGTAGAGGTTCCGTGAGGAAAACCCACGACCGTGCCCACCAACACATCTGTACCTTTTAGTAAATCAGCGCAGAACTTCACATCAGATGGCTTACAACACACTGATGCCACATCATATTTTTTGGCAATCTCACATCCAGCCTTAACCTCTTCTCGTGTCATCTCTGGCTTCAAGAGAGAATGATCGATTGTCTTAGCGATGATCTTTGCTGTGTATTTTGGATGTGACATTTTTTTCCTTTTCTTAGGCTTGTATTTTTCCGCTAAACACCAGAGTTGACTGACCAACCTCCATCAACTTCGATGATCTGACCAGTAACTCCCTGATTTTCGATCAAATAAACATAGGCAGCAGCCACCTGATCCGCCGAAAGCTGATCTGGTGCAAATGGCTGCTTTCTCTTAGTGAATCCTGCAATTTCAGGATTTTGCGCCGCACGGGCGGCCATAGGTGTTGCAACAAGACTCGGAGCGACCGCATTGACTCGTATTGAGTCGGTTAAGTAGGCAGCTGAGAGAGTTTTGACCAGGGTGTTAATTCCACCCTTTGCGACAGCGTAGGCATGTGTTCTGAAAAACTCAGGCGACGGCGAGGTCGCAAGAACCGATGACGTTAAAGTGATCGATCCACTACCCTGGTTTTTAAAATATTTAATTGCTTCTCTGGAAGTTAAAAATGCAGTTGTTAAATTCAGATCTAAAGTTTGATTCCACGCTGATTTTGAAATATCTTCAATTGCACCATCACCAAAGCTACGGCCAGATCCACCAACTATTGATACAACATGATCCATTCCGTCGAGCTCTTTGATCGCTTGCGCAAAAGCGCTTACAACAAGTTCTTCATCTCTTATGTCTATTGCTGCATAACCCACGACTTGAGGAAACTGCGCTGATAATGTTTTGCAGTCTTGCTCTTCTCCACCAATTAAAAATATCGAGTAATCCTTGTTAGAAAGTTGACCCACCAAAGCAGCAGCGATTCCCCTGCTGCCCGTAACCACAACCTTCTTACTCATATTTTTAGTATAACTCAGGCGCAACAAGTTGTCTATACATTTGGAAGCTACCTTCTACCGCTCATTTTTTGCTTCACGAATTGCTTTTTGAAAATCTTGCACCCTTTTTGAAATTTCAGTTACACCGCCAGATGTAAGCGGTCCTCCTAATCCAAAACTAGAAATCCCTGCCTTCACCCACATATCTACATCTGCCAGGGCAATCCCTCCTGTCGCCATCCACGTATTTCCAGGAAATGGATCACGGACTGACTTCAGATAACTCACGCCAAGGCTTGATGCAGGGAAAAACTTAAGAATGTCTCCTCCAAAACGAAGTGCATCTGCAATCTCAGTCGGTGTTGCAACACCCGGTACTGAAATCAGCCCTGCACTCTTTGTAGCCTTGATTACCTCTTCGGAGGTGTGCGGTGAAACCACAATCTTTGCACCTGCTTTTTTTCCATTTTCAACATCCTGCTTACTCATGGCCGTGCCAAGTGCAATTTCTACATTTTTTGCTCCGGAAAACTCTTCGATCAAATCAAAAACTCCCGGAGTTGTTGTTGTGAACTCAATCAAATTAACACCAGCATCAACAAAGGCTTGCGCAAATATTCGACCCTCATCAGTAGTTTTGGTCCGAATTATTGCAATCAAACCCGAAGCAAAATCAACACCATTGATTACTTCTTGACTCATGAGGTACCCCGCGACACTTTTATTGGATTCACATCTATTGTTAGAATCCTAGCTGGATTATCAATAAACACTTTATCTAGATGCTCCTGTGTTAATCCAAATCTCTTGAGAGTTTGACTCCATCCCGTATATAACCAGGCTAAACCTGGAGTGCCAGAAAGTGAGCTCCATAGACTTCGCCTAGCACCATCGGTACCCAACATAATTTGATCGATAAAGCCTTCATCAATCATCGCCTTCATTAATAATGCACTTGGCGGTGCATCTTGATTAAATTGTCGAAGGGATTGGTCGTACTCGACATTTATCCCACTACCGAGGATTTCTCTGTGATATCCAAAATCACTCTCTTTATCTGAGTGTGACAAAGTCACTTTTTGAAGGGGAATTCGCAGTTTCTTAAATAATTCAATCTGCTCAACCGCACCTGTCCCATGTTCGCAGTGGGAAATTATTGGGGCACCGGTTATTTGGTGAGCAATCGCTACCGCCTCAAACAATCTTCGGTCCCTATCTTTAATTGCAGGCCCAGATGTCACAACCTTTAATAACCCTGCTCTAAATTCAGTTCCCTCCATGCCAATCTCAATATCTTTGACAAAAACCTGAGCCAGATGATCTACATCCATATTTTCTAGCTCATCGGTTGGTTGGTAATAACGGTCAGAGTGCAATCCTGCCGTGGCAACAATATTCATACCGGTTGCTTTTGAAATTGCAGCAAGCTTAACTGCCGAGCGCCCGGACCCTGTTGGCATGCAATCAACCATTGTTTGCACGCCAGCGCTCTTGCACAAACGAGTTTCTTCAATTGCTTCAAATTCAGATGGAAGGTAAATATGCGGAAATTCCTGAGAAACTATCGCGGAATCAATGATGAGGTGTTCGTGCATGTAAGTGACACCTAATTGATCAGCGGGAATATTACCCAATACAGTTCGAACAATATTTGTCATTTAAATTTCCAAAACTGCGCCGGTTTTAGACACCGCATCACGAATTTTTGAAAACTTGATGGATCGAACTTCTTCCTTGTCTTTGATTGCAATAGATGCAGACACACCTGCCGCAACGCCCATGGCCATGCACTGGGCCATGGATCTAATGCTGGCATGGGCATCATGTGTTGCCGAAAAGCATCGCCCAATAACCATGGTGTTAAAGGAGTCCTTAACAATTAATGATCGAAGGGGAATTCCAACAGCAGAGCCTTCTGGAAGGTAAACCCAATTAGTGCCATCCCCGCTGTGATGATCCTCGATCGGAGCACCACACAACGCCACTTGATCATCGAACTGTCTTGCCTGCAAGACATCCTCTTTTTCAACTCGGTAATCGCCATAAACCCTTCGAGTTTCTCGGACACCAATTAAGGTTGAAAATCCATACAGAGATGCGTTCTGATAGCCCGGTACTTTGTCGACTAAAAAGCGCGCATACTCAGTTGCCTGCGCTCGACCAGCTATCTCTGATTCAGTTAGGAAGAATGGGTCATCCAAGACTGATTCCAACTCACCTTTAGTATTTTTGCGCACCGAATCCAATCTCGTCATCACCGTTGCAGTTGTATTGGCTACCGGAGTGATGTGGTCAGATCCTTCGCGCCTAGGAAGTGCATATCCAGCCTCGGTGGCCTCTTGCATTAATTCGTGTAATCGATTTTTATCGATTTTCTTTCGCTCAGCGGAGTTCACATTTACCATCTTGAAAGTTGTAGTCAGGGTCTGCGCAGGTGCAATTTCACCAGCTTTTTCATAGCCAAAGCCCGCAAAATGAGACAGATCAGCATCGCCGGTAGCATCGATAAAGAAATCTGCCGAAACTGTGCAGGATCCTGCACGGGTCGCTAAGACCAACTCTCGTACCTGGCCATCTTTTACTGTGACCTCTTGCAAAAGTGCATGGAGCAAAATCTTCGCCCCTGATTTTTGAAGTAAGGATTCCCATACAACCTTTAAATGTTCCGGGTTATAAGTTACGCCCGTGCCAGCGCCATAGGTATTGGGGCGTTCAATCATTGATCCGTAACCAGATAGTCCGCTCACGACATCATCTGGAATACCGCCGACTATCTTTTTGGCATTTTCGCCCGGGGTATAGAAACCATAGAAGGTATCAAGCACGGCGGTACTTGTTCCACCGGCAAAGGGCAGGCGATCAATGACCAGAACATTAGATCCCGCACGTGCGGCAGCTATTGCCGCAGTTGCTCCCGCTGAACCTGCGCCCATGACTATGACGTCAAAATGACCTAGCTCGCGAAAAGTCATCCCTACCTCCTATTTTTATAATAACACATATGTCTATACTACTCGGAGGAACTAACCCTCAGGAGGAATCGTGCAATCACGACGGATAACGATGCTTGGTACTGGCTTAATCGCAGATTTTTACACAATGACATTACATGGTCAGCGAAATAGAGATTTTGTATCGGTTGTTTATTCAAGATCTCAAGAACGCGGTGATGCTTTTGCAAAACGTTGGAACATTGCAAACGTCACAACAAGTCTTGAAGATGCGATCAACCACCCTGACACCGATGTTGTAATTGTTGCTCTCCCAAACCACATGCATGAAGAGGCAATCACATTGGCTGCAAAAGCTGGTAAAGCGATTTTGTGCACCAAGCCATTGGCAAGAAACGCTGAGGAAGCAAAACGAATTTTGGATACTGTAGAAAAAGCTGGAGTATTTGCTGGATACCTAGAAGATCTTTGCTACACACCAAAGACTCTTAAGGCGGTAAAGAGTGTTCAAAGTGGTGCGGTAGGCGATGTTTTATGGGTTCGCTCTCGCGAAACTCACCCTGGCCCTCACAGCGCGTGGTTCTGGGATGACAAACAAGCCGGTGGTGGCTGCATTATTGACTTGGGTTGCCACTGCATTGAGATCATTCGTAATTTTGTTGGTAAAGGCAATCGTCCAGTTGAGGTTCTGTGCTGGAAGGACACCTTGGTTCATCCAATTAATGCCGAAGACAATGCAATTGCGCTGATTAAATTTGAATCTGGCGCCATCGGACAATTTGAAGTCTCATGGACCTTTCGTGGTGGAATGGACCTTCGCGACGAAGTCGCTGGAACCCATGGAACTATCTGGATGAACCACTTTCTGCGAACCGGTTTTGAGATGTTCACCGCCGCAGAAGGAAACTCATATGTGGCCGAAAAGTCTGAAACTTCAACTGGTTGGCTATTTCCAGTCGGTGACGAAGTTGCCGAACTTGGTTATGTTGACATGTTTACAGATATGTTTAACGCGATGGAATCAAACACAAATCCAATGGAAAGCTTTTACGACGGTTATGTCGTAAATGCCATCATGGACGCGTGCTTTAAGTCTGTTGAAAAGCATGGTTGGGTTCCGGTTGATCTAGATTGGAGAGGTGGAGTAACTCCTCGCATCTCCAATACTCCAGCTATGTTTGAGGGACTTGTAATCATTAAGCAGGAAACATTGCCTGATGGTCGCGTAAAGATGATTCTCAAGGACCCAAAGACAAACGAGTTCAGTGATCGCGTGGTCGCAACCGTTAATACGTGATCTCTCCACATTTCTTGGGGCTAATTTTTGAGGAAATCCAAACCTTTGAGAAAAGCCTGTAAATAACTCTACGTGAACTTCCTGTTAGCTCTGCCATCAGCACTTATCATTTCCCCATGACTGAACAGATCGACCAGTTCTTCCGCCCCGATGGCACCCTCATCAGCATTCCCGTAAAGCTCCACAAGAAGCTCGCAGTCCTGCGCCACATCGCCTCCGAGCTCTCCCCCGATACCAAGT
>JACCDN011060349.1_pt1 | contig 15527 bp, 13 predicted proteins | sample 7441691 | NCBI WGS metagenome assembly JACCDN01 (sample SAMN15323439, study PRJNA562643) | freshwater metagenome | isolation source: river surface water | place: USA:Blue River Watershed | collected 2017-08-16
ATCGAAACTAGAACTTCCCGGCCAAGAACCGCAAGAATTTCTAACATTGGAATACCAAAAAGGCGATAAGTTGTATGTGCCGATTCATCATATTAATTTAATTTCGCGCTATAGCATTGGCGATATGCAAAATATTCCCTTAAATCAATTGGGGACAGATCGCTGGAATAAAACTGTTGATAAAGCCGCTCGCCGTATTACCGATATTGCCGCCGAATTATTAGAACTCTATGCCAAACGCATTGCAACTCCCGGTTTTGCTTTTAACCCACCTAATATTGATTATCAAGAATTTGTTTTGGATTTTCCTTTTGAAGAAACTGAAGACCAACAACAAGCAATTGATGAAGTGATCTGCGATATGACTCGCCCCAACCCAATGGATCGTCTACTGTGTGGCGATGTTGGCTTTGGTAAAACAGAAGTTGCCATGCGTGCTGCTTTTTTAGCCGTACAAAGCGGAAAACAAGTAGCAATCCTCGTACCCACCACTCTCTTAGCTGAACAGCACTTTGAAAACTTCCAAAACCGCTTTGCACGTTTCCCCGTGACTATCGCCCACTTTTCCCGTTTTACCAGCAGCACAGAAGAAAAAGCAATCTTAAGCAAAGTTGCGGATGGTAAAATTGATATTTTGATTGGCACGCATAAACTCATTCGTGGTGGATTAGTATTTAAAGATTTAGGCTTAATCATTATCGATGAAGAGCATCGCTTTGGCGTCAAAGACAAAGAGCGCCTGCGTAGCTTTAAAGCGCATGTTGATACCCTTACCATGACAGCAACACCGATTCCACGGACCTTGAATTTTTCACTTTCTATGTTGCGTGATTTATCGATTATTAGTACCCCTCCAGCTAAACGCCTATCAGTGAAAACTTTTGTACGTGAAGAAAATAAAAGTCTTATCAAAGAAGCAATTTTGCGTGAAGTACTGCGTGGTGGTCAGGTCTATTATCTTCACAATGATGTAGCCACCATCGAAACCCGGCGTGAAGCTCTGCAAACTATGCTGCCCCATCTTAAAATCTTATCCGGACATGGACAAATGCGCCCTCGTGACTTAGAGCGTGTCATGGCAGATTTCTATCATAATCGTGCCCAAGTATTGGTGTGTTCTACTATTATTGAAACAGGAATTGATATCCCTAATGCTAATACAATTATTATCGAAGATGCTGATCGTTTTGGCTTAGCACAACTTCATCAATTACGTGGACGTGTTGGCCGCTCTCATCATCAAGCCTATGCCTATTTGCTTATACCGAGCTTTACAGCCCTCACGCGTGACGCACAACAACGCCTAGAAGCTATTGAACGTAGTACCGAATTGGGCTCTGGCTTCACACTTGCAAGCCATGACTTAGAAATTCGTGGTGCAGGTGAAGTGTTAGGCGAAGGCCAAAGTGGCCATATGGAAGACATTGGTTTTAGCCTTTATCAGGAACTACTTGGCCGCGCGATTAAGAGCTTTCAAAAAGGCGAGAAGCTGGACTATCAAAATTTATTGCTAACAGATGAAAGTGAAGTAGAACTTAATATTCCCCGCCTCTTACCCGATAATTATGTAAGCGAAGTACATATTCGACTGAGTCTCTATCAACGCTTACAGCAAATTAATACCCTTGATGCCTTAGAAGATTTTAAAGTGGAATTAATAGACCGTTTTGGGCCACTTCCTCCCCCGACATACAATCTTCTAGAAAGCCAACAATTAAAGATTGTGAGCAAAACACTTGGCATTATCCGTATTGAAGGCCATGCTGCACAAATTAAATTTATACTCGGTACTCCTCCAAAATTTGACCCATTAAAACTTATTCGCCTGGTGCAATTGCATGCTAAAGAATTACAACTCCGCGGTGAGAAAGAACTCATTTTAAAACGCGAAATGAAAACAGCAGAAGAACGGTTAATTGCAACAAATTGGTTGCTTCAGGAATTAAGCCCCTAAATGCTTTAGCATTCCCTGAGTCAAAATAAAAACATTGTATCAAAAATCTTATGAAGAAACATAACAATAACTATTCGCCCCGGTTTTCGTAACCATTGGTGAAGTAGGGCAATTCCCAGTATTTTGCAACTTTTTTGTACCACTTTGCAGGGTAGGATAACCATTCACCATAAAGGTTTTACTATAGCCGGACACTGCTTTAGCAAATCCGCACGTAGTACCAGTAATAGCGCCAGGATCTGTCGGCACAGAAATAGTCACAGGATGAATCGTATGCGTTGTGTCAATGCCATTATTTTCAAGCGTAGCCTGGGAGTTTGCCAAAATTAATTGTTGTGGTGCCAAGGTACTTCCAACTACAACAGTACCGTTGACAATGAGCGGGTGAATAAAAGAATACAAACCATTTTTTTTGCTGTTTTGTACGCCAGGCATTTTCTACTCCAGATTAAAATATACTCTATTTTAGAATAAATTTAAACCAGAATCAACTCCCGCATTCTTAAACAGGCTTCATTCATTACAAAAACATTGTGAATACATGCCAATTGTGAATATAGACTTAAATTTTCGCGAAATAAAAAATGCAAGTACGATCGGGTATAATGTTTGCAAGTATAACATCCGCATCCCTCCATAATTGGGCCTTGATCTTGCGCATACTTGGCTTTTTTAATTAGAATGCGACCTTTTTCTTCTGTCGAAGCAAAGCGAATCCATCCATCTTCTGTTGTTTCAAAATGCCCACAATATAAAGCACCATGACGTGCATTGCGAGTAGGTGCAACGCAATCAAAAATATCAATCCCTGCAGCAACGACATCAAATAAATCTTGCGGTCCTAACCCTACCCCCATGGTATAACGCGTTTTGTTTTCAGGAATAAGCGGCTCAACCCAAGAAATAATTTCAACGGTTGCAAGCATATCTCCGCCTATCACTTCCCCACCAATTGCTATGCCATCTAAATCTTGGCTCAAAACAAACTCCGCTGACTGCTCACGTAAATCTCGAAAGCTTCCACCTTGGATAATGCCAAATAAAGCCTGATCATGACCATAACGTGGCGCCTGTTGATGATGTGCTTCAATGGATTCTAAAAGCCAGCGATGTGTTCGTGTTAAGGCATCAATAGCGGCAATACGCCCACCCTCCTCAGGTGTACATTGATCAAAAGCCATGATGATATCAGCACCAATAATTTTTTGTGTTTCGATCGAAGAAGCTGGCGTAAGATGAATAAGCTTTCCTGAAACGGGATGCTTAAAATGCGCACCTATTTCATCAATTTTACAAATCTTTTTATTGCGAGATAAGCTAAAGACTTGAAAGCCCCCACTATCGGTGAGCATTGGCCCATGCCAATGCATAAAGCGATGCATACCTCCGGCCATTGTAATCACTTCCATACCCGGGGTCACTAACATATGATATGTATTGCCCCCTAAAATCAATTGACTTTGTGCTGCTACTAAATCTTCGGGCGTCATATGATTCACAAAAGCGCGGGTTCCTACCGGCATAAAGCAAGGCGTTAATACCACACCATGATCAGTACTAATGCGCGTTACCCGGGCTTTATTGCTTAGGTGCCTTTTTAAAACTTCAGTGATTAATTTTGCCATAAGGCCGGCATTGTAACACAGGCCTTGCAATTCTGCACAATCCTCGGTACAATGCAGACAATTTTTCGTATCTTCCCGATGGATGATGGCGAAAAAGGGCAACTTATTTTAGGAATAACACATGAAAGCAGAACTTCATCCAGAATATAAACAAATTAAGGTTACCTGTAGTTGCGGTAATACCTTTGAATTAGGCTCCACTTTAGGTAAAGACCTCCATATCGAGGTTTGCAATAAGTGCCATCCTTTTTATACTGGCAATCAAAAAATCGTTGACACCCAAGGACGCGTTGATACCTTTAAAAATCGTTATAGCAACTTCGGGGCAATGGCACGTAAGAAAAAAGAAGGTTGACCTCTATGGTAGAAGGCGGCTCCCATTTGATCATCATCGGCATTGCTGGAGCCTCCGGATCAGGAAAAAGTCTTCTTGCCAACACTATTGTAAACGAACTTGGGTCCGATCGTGTTGTAGTGATTTCTGAGGATTCTTATTATAAAGATCAAGCACATCTTTCTATTGAGGAACGTGCCCATGTCAACTTTGACCACCCTTCTGCCTTCGATCATGCACGTTTAGCTGCAGATTTGGAAGCATTGAGAGAGGGGCAGAATATTGAAGTTCCCATTTATGATTTCGTTACTCATACTCGTGGTTTTAATACCCGTCACATTAGCAGCGACAAAAGCATTATTGTTTTAGAGGGAATTCTTTTATTTTCTGAAAAAAATTTACGCAACTTAATGGATATACGCATATATGTCGACACTGCACTTGATATTGCCTTTATTCGCCGCCTGACGCGTGATGTCTTTGAACGTGGACGTTCAGTAGAGTCAGTAATCGAACAATATGAAAAGACAGTTCGCCCCATGTTTCTCAAATTCATTGAGCCATCTAAGCGCCATGCAGATGTAATTGTTCCTCATGGCGGCAAAAACCGTATCGCCATTGATATGATCAAAGCAAAAATGAAAGAGCTGTTGAACGATAGCCAAAACTAGCACTGACCTAATGTTTTCTATATAATAGCGACTTCTTTAATTGAACTGATTACAATGTCTGGCCAATATTTTGTTAAAACTTTCGGTTGTCAAATGAACGAGTACGACTCGCAGAAAATGCGGGATATGCTTGAAAAGGAATTTAAATTTGTTAAAACCGAAGATGAAACTATGGCAAGCATTTTAATTTTAAATACCTGCTCAATTCGTGAAAAGGCAGAGGATAAAGTGTATGATCAATTGGGCCGTTGGCGCAAAATTAAAGAGAAAAATCCAGAAATATTAATTGCTGTAGCAGGATGTGTAGCCAGCCAAGAAGGTGAAAATATTATCAAACGTGCACCTTACGTCGATATGGTGATTGGCCCGCAAACAATTCATCGCCTACCCCATTTAATTCGTGAGCGCTTTGCCGGCAAAACGAATCTCGTAGATATTAGCTTTCCTGAAATTGAAAAATTCGACCAACTCCCTGCGCCCAAAGCAGAGGGCATAAAGGCTTATGTTTCGATTATGGAAGGTTGCAGCAAATATTGCAGCTATTGTATTGTACCATATACACGCGGAGAAGAGGTCAGCCGCCCGTTTATGGATGTAATAGACGAGGTCAAAAAACTTGCAGATCAAGGTGTTCGTGAAATTACGCTTCTAGGGCAAAATGTTAACCATTATCTTGGTAAACTCCCCAATGGAGAAATTGCCGACTTAGCCCTTCTTATCTATGCGATTAGTGAAATTGCAGCCATTGGTCGCATTCGTTTTATGACGTCTCACCCGGTTGAATTTAATAACAATTTAATCGAAGCCTATCGTGAAATCCCTAAGTTAGCAAACTTCTTGCACCTACCTGTTCAAAGCGGCTCTGATCGAATCTTAACGCAAATGAAACGCGGTCATACTGCACTTGAATATAAAAGCAAAATACGAAAATTGCGTGAGGTTCGCCCTGATATTTGTATCTCAACGGATATCATTGTGGGCTTTCCGGGCGAAACTGATGCCGACTTTGCTGCAACTATGAAATTAGTCGAAGATATTGGTTTTGATAATTCATTTAGCTTTATTTACAGCCGTCGCCCTGGTACACCCGCTGCAGACTTGCCTGATGATATTTCTATGGATATTAAAAAAGCACGTTTACAAACCCTGCAAGACTCAATCAATGCTAACACGCATAAAATTAGCGAAGCGATGATTGGCACCACCCAAATGATTCTGATAGATGGCCTATCTTTAAAAGACCCGAGTGAATTATCCGGTAGAACGGAGAACAATCGCGTGGTGAATTTTAAAGGAAACATCCGCCTCATTGGCCAATTTGCCCCAGTGAAGATCACGGAAACCAAAACCTTTAGCCTAAGAGGCGAGCTACAACTTGCTTAAAGCTTGACTTTTGCACTCTTTCTTCTCTCCAAAAAAGTGCAATATGTTTCTGCCCTTATACAACGTTAAGACTGGCTTCTTCATTACCTCTGGTGTATGATGCATTTTTATTGGAGATTTATCATGATTCATACTTCCACCCCGGGAACACTCATGCTAATGGGCGAACATGCCGTACTAAATGGCAGCCATTGTTTAGTCACTGCAACCGATCAACGACTTCATGTTTACTTAACTCCCCGAAAGGATCGCAACATCCATATTATATCAACTTTAGGTGCACTTGAAACAACCATTGAAAATCTAACAATTAGAGAACCTTTCAGCTTTGTTTTAGCTGTGTTAAAACGGTTTCAAAAACAATTTCCCTCTGGCTTTGATCTACGCATTGATAACAGATTCTCTGCAACCGTAGGCTTAGGCTCATCTGCCGCCGTCTTGGTGGCTACCACTCAAGCAATTCTCAAGTTTCTTGACTTCCAACTACAGTCTAATGAGATTCTATTTGATCTCGCCTATCAGACCCTTCTCACAGTACAGGGCTGTGGTTCCGGTGCCGATTTAGCTGCAAGCATTTTAGGCGGAGTTGTGCTCTATCGACAAAAACCATTTTTATGGGAAAAAATTGCCACCCCACTTTTCCCAATTACTTTAGTATACGCAGGCTATAAAACTTCAACTCCTGAAGTAATTAAAATTGTTGAACAAGCGCGCAATAAAGATCCAAAAAAATTCTCACAAATTTTTACGTCAATTGACGAAGCGGTTTTATTTGCGAGAGATGCGCTAATCGCTGAAGAAGGTGACATACAAGCATTTATAAGCGCATTTACCAGCAATCAAAAATTTATGATTGAAATGGGCGTTGTAGATGAAACACTCCAAAAAATTGTCGATCTTCTTCTCGACAACCCAGCAATTTTAGGCGCTAAGGTTTCAGGTTCTGGCTTAGGTGATTGTGTGCTTGGAATTGGCAAAACCAATAGAGTTGGCAACTATGATATTATTCCTGCCCAACTGGCCGAAGAAGGATTAATACTTCATGATCACTACAACTGAACTTATCGCATCGCTCCTGCAAGATCAAAGGCAAAGCCCGGCAAAAATTACTGGAAATGCTTTCGCGCCAAGCAATATCGCTTTGATAAAATATTGGGGAAAGCGTGATCGTCAATTCAATCTTCCTGTGACAAGTTCTTTATCAGTTGCCTTAGGTGACAAAGGAGCAAATACCACAATTAGTCTTGCTCCTGGCAAACACCATCAGGTACTGCTTAATGACACTATTATCTCTACAGATAGCAATTTCTACAAACGCTTAGCGTCCTTTTTAGATGCAATAAAGCCAGACTCAAAACAATTCTATCGGGTCATGAGCACTATGAATTTGCCCGTTGCTGCAGGTTTAGCTTCAAGTGCCTGTGGCTTTGCAGCCTTAGTCACCGCTTTTGCTGATTTATATGCCTGGAACTTACCAGAACCTATTCTTTCTATTTTATGCCGCATGGGTTCTGGTAGCGCTTGCCGTTCACTATGGCAGGGTTTTGTGGAGTGGCACGCGGGCGAGCGTGATGATGGCTTGGATTCTTTTGCTGAACCGCTCCCTTACACAATGCCTAATTTAGCCATTGGATTATGCATTCTAACCACCGCTGAAAAACCTATTTCCTCGACCAACGCCATGAATCGGACTACCCAGACATCTATTCTCTATGATGTTTGGCCTAAACAAGTGATGACAGACCTTGCGCAAATGAAACAAGCCCTAGCTACGCAAGATTTTGCATTAATGGGACAAGTTGCTGAACGCAATGCTCTCGCCATGCATGCTACTATGCTATCGGCTAACCCTGCCGTATGTTATTTTTTGCCAGAGACGGTCCAGGTAATGCATACAATCTGGCAACTCCGTAACGAAGGCATGCCCATTTATTTTACCGAAGATGCGGGGCCAAATATAAAAATTTTAGCGCAGAAGCAAGATATTCCTGCAATAAATAAAATGATTAAGAATACTGAGTGGATCAGTGGTGTAGGAAATTAAGCGCTAAACCAATTAAAATCACCGGAGTGCTGCCCATATATAAACGCGTCAACCAAGTAATATCTCGCTTCAGTGAAGCCTTTACTTTTGAGCCTATTGTAAATTTGGATTGAACTACGCATTGCGATTTCTACCTTTTAATCTCCTGGCATTTTATCATAAACCCCATAATGATTATGAATTTATCTTAACCCAATAAAGATCATTTTACAATCATTCTATTTCGAAAAAACAAACCGTTTATAATCCTCCAACCTCAGCGCTGTAAGCGCTCCACCCCATACAATACCAGTATCCAGAGCAAAAACATTGGCAACTCCCGTCTCACCCAATAAAGCCGACCAATGACCAAAAACAATTGCCTGCTCTTGTAATTTACGCCCTGGTACTTTAAACCAAGGCATATAACCTTTTGGACAATCGAGAGGCGACGTTTTTTTGGCCATAAATAAGCGGCCTTTGTCATCACAAAAGCGCATTCGGGTAAAATAATTTGTAATAATCCGCAAACGATCGAATCCCATCAGATTATCAGACCAACAATCAGGTTCATTACCATACATATTTTTTAAAAAGCTCTGAATCTCATCACCTTGCAAAACCATCTCTACCTCATGAGCAAGAGCCAGCACTTGTTCTTTATTCCATTGCGGCGCAATCCCTGCATGTACCATCATCACATTAAAACTTGTATCATAATAAACCAGAGGTTGCTGACATAACCATGCAATTAATACTTCACGATCAGGGGCATCTAAAATTTCCTGAATGGTGTCATCTGGATACAAAGGTTTTAAACCATAATGCACTGCAATTAAATGCAAGTCATGATTTCCCAAAACTACAACGGCACGCGCTAAAGATTTAATAAAACGAAGAGTGGCTAAAGATTGTGGCCCTCGGTTAACTAGATCTCCGGCAAACCATAGAGTATCTTGTTCAGCATCGAAACGAATTAATGCAAGTAAGCTCTGTAATTCTGCAAAACACCCCTGCACATCTCCAATTACATACGTTGCCATCAACTTGACAAAATTTAATACAATTGTATGATTGTACTATACAATTAAAATAGAAACAAACATGCAAGCCACCGCTATGGATTTTTGCTATCACATGAAAGATATCATTAAAGGCCTTTAACCCTTGAAACCTGACTTACACCTTATTGATTTTCGAACCAAAAGTATAGCGGATCTTGAGGCTTGTAAAAAGACCTTAAATGAAGATGAAACTTTGCGAATGCAGCGCTTTATGACCCCAGAACTGCAACAGAAATTTGCCTTGAGCCGTGGCTCCTTGCGCTTTACTCTTGGTAAATATTTACATCAAGACCCAGGCTCACTTGAATTTACCTACAATGACTTTGGCAAACCTTCTGTAAAAAATGTGCAATTTAATATGGCTCATAGCGGTCATTATTGTGTAATCGCTCTCTTATCTTCAGGCCTAATAGGCATTGATATTGAACAGGTGGATCGCCAGCTTGAAATATTAGATATTGCCAAACGATTTTTTACTAAAAAGGAATACACAGCGATTCTGCAAGCAGAGCAAGCAAGAGAAACCTTTTTTCACATTTGGACTCAAAAAGAAGCGTTTTTAAAAGCAATTGGCAAAGGCATTAGCTTTGGCCTAGATCAATTTGAAGTAGCCACGAATCTTGATCAGGCATATGTTCGAGCTATACAAGACCCTGAATATGCCAAAATAAATTGGCAAAGCCAAATTAATACCTCTATTCCAGATTATCGCTTGGCTTTAACCTTTTGCCTTTAAAAAAACTCTGCAAGAGATCGGCACATTCTTGTTCTAATATACCCCCTTCGATCATAAAACGATGATTAACCTCACCGAATGTCCTGGCACCAAAAACAATACGTTGCACTCGCGCCTGTATAAGCGCTGAAAAACACATAGGACAAGGCTCTAAAGTAACGTATAAAGTCGTATCAAGCAGGCGATAATTTTGTAAAATCTGGCCTGCTGCACGTATTGCTAAAATTTCGGCATGCGCCGATGGATCTTTTAAAGTAATAGGTTGATTATGTCCACGGGCAATGATTTTTCCATCTAAAACCAAAACTGCACCAATAGGTACTTCCCCCTTTGCTTCAGCCTTTTTTGCTTCAAGCAGAGCCTCTTGCATAAAATCGTGGTCTGTCATTATTCCCATTCGATCGTAGCAGGCGGTTTACCCGTAATATCATATGTTACGCGAGAGACCCCGGCTACTTCATTAACAATACGTAAAGCTGCCGCTTCCAAAACATCAAAGGGAATATGCACTGGCCGCGCCGTCATGAAATCGATACTTGTTACTGCACGTAAGCTAATAACATAATCATAGCGCCTACCGTCCCCCATTACGCCAACTGAACGGACAGGAAGAAATACTGCAAATGCTTGAGAACATTTATAATACCAATTGCTATCATGTAGCACCTCTAAAAATAGATGATCTGCCTGTTGTAGAATTTTAACATACTCGTCTTTGACCTCACCCAAAATACGCACCCCTAAACCAGGCCCAGGAAAAGGATGGCGCATCAATAAAGGCTCAGGAATTTCCAACAGCTTACCTACCTTACGAACTTCGTCTTTAAAAAGCGTACGAAAAGGTTCTAACAATTTAAAGGGTAATTTCTCAGGCAAGCCCCCTACATTATGATGCGATTTAATTACATGTGCCTTACCTGTCTTAGTTTTAGCTGATTCAATAACATCAGAATAAATTGTGCCTTGTGCTAAATAACCAATGCCCTCTATTCCCTTCACTGCTTCAACAAACTCATCAATAAAACATTTACCAATGATTTTACGTTTAGCTTCTGGGTCACTCACTCCTGTAAGCGCCTGTAAAAACGTATTTGTAGCATTACGCATAATCACGTTTAATTTTAAACTTTCAAAAATCTGTTTTAGTTTTTCCGCTTCTTTATATCGTAATAAGCCAGTATCAATAAAAACCGACACTAACCGATCACCAATAACTTTATGTAAAAGTACTGCGAGCACCAATGAGTCCACCCCCCCGGACAGCCCTAATAAAACTTTCTCCCCTGGTTTCACCTGGCTTTTTATTTCATCTTCAAGGCGTTTTAAAATTTCCTTACTCGACCAAGTTCGCGGCACATTACAAATGTTAAAAACAAAATTACTCAGCAATTGGGCACCAAACTCCGTATGCGTTACTTCCGGATGAAATTGCACGCCATACCATGGTTTTTCCATATGACGCATTGCTGCAATCAAGGTGTTGGGTGAAGAGGCAATCATTTTAAAGCCCGGGGGTAAAACTTTGACCTGATCCCCATGGCTCATCCAGACTTGGCTTTGTTCAGGAATAGCATCAAAGAATGAGTCCCCCTGGTGCTCAACATAGGCCAAACCAAATTCTTTAGCACTACAACTTTCAACTGTCCCGTTAAGCTCATGCGCCATAGACTGCATACCATAACAGATACCTAACAGGGGAACACCTAAATCAAAAATAAAGGAAGTAATGCGATACTCACTATTGGCATAAACCGATTCTGGCCCTCCAGATAAAATAACCCCACCAGGGTTCATTTTTCTGACTTCTGCTTCACTGATATCAAAAGGATGTACTTCACAATAGACCTCCATTTCACGAAGGCGGCGCGCAATGAGCTCAGTATACTGTGAACCAAAATCTAAAATGAGGATATTTACTTGCATGAGAGACCAAGCGCAAAAGTGGTTATTGTAAAGACCAAGGATTCGTTAGTCAACGTTGTATTAAAGACAAGAAAAAGCCCGTGCACAGACGGGCTTTTGTAATTTGCTATTTTATTATTTAGGCATGGCTGCGGCCATTCCTTGCAAAGCAGGAAGTGCTTTACAAGCATTACTATCATCACCAATTTCCCAGAGGAAAGTTCCTCCGGCAAGGCTTGGATGTTGATATGCCCATTGTGCTTCACTAGCCAATTGCGCACAGGTCAGCGGAGCTGAGAGTCCCCATTGACCTTGCAAATCTAGTCCTAATACCACTTTGCTTGAGTCACCCACCGCATTCACATAGTTTTGCATAGCTTTTTGATAAAGTGGTACTCCACCATTTGCAGTAGTAGACAATACAAAGTCAGTACCGGCATCATAAGCCATGACATTGTAGGTCACATAATTTTTGAGACCTGCAGCATTGATAGCTTTAATTAGCGGTAAAGCCTCACCACAATGAGCTGAGCCTGGTACAGTACAAGCATTAGCAGGATCCGCTGCAACAGAGAAAGTTGCAAAAGTGATGGCTTTATTAGGCAATGCACTATGAACAGCATTCACCACTTTAACGAGATACGGAGTCATTGCTGCCATTTGTTGTGCACCTGAAACCTCTACGTCAAAGTCTACACCACCCATTTGTACATAGCCTAAGAGACGACTATTCCCATACGCAGTGTTAGTACTTACGGTACTGCTATTAATTGCGTAAGCTACTTGAGGATTGCTCCCCGCTGGTGCATATACTGGGTAATTGGTTTTTAGCATATTAATGATTGCTGTTGCCATGTTTTGCGCAGCCTGATCACTATTCAAATTACTCCACATTGCACCAAAACTTGCTCCACCTAAAGACAACATCATTTTCACATTAGGATGATTGTAAGCATACGTTGTCCAATTTTGGTAGGTCGGTTGAATTTGCGAATTTGCTGCAGGCACATCTCCAAACCAACCACTTACACTGGTATCAATTTTACCATTACTATAATTAGCAAATGATAGAAAGATATTGGTGAGTGGGATATTACCATAGGTATTGTTTAGGTCATATTGATAGCCCATCCAACCTGCCCAATATGCACCTAACTGTGGAACAAAAGCAGGCGCTGCACCCACATTAATCGTCACAGGTGTGGTTACATTACCACTCATGGTTGAAATCACACTGGGACTAATATTGCCGACTAAAGGCGACGCATTCACATCAGGCGTATAAGTATTATTCGCTGGCAACTGTTTTGTAATCGAACCATTTGCTAATGAATAACTTACCCGTGTACCCTGCAAGTTTGTCAAAGTTAAAGTAAGATTTGGCACACTGCTGGTCAATCCTGACACATTAAAAGCTACAGGTGTCGTAGGATTAGTTGCAAGTTGGAAGCCCACAGTAACTGCTTGAGTTGTATTTGCAACTAACTTAAAATTATTAACACTAAAGGTTGGAGTTGCTGTTTGAATACCATCAGATTCTGCAATTGGAATCGTACTGACTTGGTAAGTATCTCCCGCTGGCAAATTATTAAAAGTTACTGTTTGATTAAAACCAACAAACTTAGAAGCGCTACCGGCAGAATGCGTGATATCAGTGAGATTTACAGTCATTCCTGTATCCGTCAAACTACCAATTGGTTTTGTTGGTAATGTAACACTAATATTACCCACGGCTGGTGCAACTTTGTAAGTTACATTAATAACAGCAGGTGTGCTATTACCTAAAGTGATCGTAGTTGGATTGGTAACACCCAAATAACCCTTTGGATCATCTGCAGTAACCGTATAAGTTGCATAACCTAAACCACTAAAGGTTTTTGTAGAAGCATTTGTCCAGTTGCTATTACTATAAACAATTGGTTGTGCCAAAGCATTGCTACTAATCGTAATGTTTGCAGCCGTGCCTGCAGACAAACCTGTAACTCCAGCAGGATTGATATTGAGTGTAATGACACCGTTATCTGGCGTAGGACCTGCAAAACCTGCCGGTATGATACTAACAGGATAAGTGCCGACCCCACCGGGAAGTGCCGTTTTATTACTCATGTTGAAACCAATTGAAGTTAAAGTTACGCTCGCAGTATTTGCTAATTGATTAGCTTGCGCATTTTGCGAACTTAAAGTAAAACTTATAGCACCGTTGCTGACCTTAGCATCAGTTCCTTGAAATGGATAATAAGGTCCTTGAACACTATTAATATTACTACCACTAAATGAAACTACAGCTCCATTCAAGTTCTGAGCTGCGCCACAATTATTAACGATTTTTAAACTAGCACTGGTATACCATAAATTTTTTGGATCACCCAAAACCAAGGTACCCGCAAGACATCCTGCTGGCGCAGGTGTTTCAATAACTTGTTCCGGAGGAACAGTTGTGCCGCTCCCAGAGGAACTACTACCGGCGCTTGAATCTCCAATCATTAATGAAGTGTTGGCATTAGCAATATTAAAAGCTGTACCATTTGTATTTACACCAAATTGAATAGTGGCGCTCCCTGAGTTTGCGGCTAAATCTGATTTACCGCTTGAATTAACCAAAGTAAACCCAGTTTGGCTAAAGTTAGATCCAGAATACTCTCCCCATACTGAACCAATTGAATTAGCACCCGTACCACTTGGGTTACTAAAACTAATTTTCATCCCAGCTAAGCTTTGTGGCGTTCCACACGTATTTTTAATCGTCATAACAATAGGCGTATACCAATTATTACCTGACCCATTGGTACTCATTTGCCCAGTCAAACAACCTGCCATAGCCGTTGCTGAGAACATCAAACTAGTCGCCATAACTGCTAATGCCCGTAATATTTTTGCATATGTTCTCATTTTTCATCTCCATATCTATTAGTAAATCAATTATACTATAAATTTAATATAAAAACTACAATAAATTTTTTTATATATATAACATAGATATAATATTTAGATTAATTTTTATATTATAAAAAAATTGTTGCTAAATTTAGAGGAGCCCGAACTATACCGGTTGAATATGGCTTTTTTTTCTTATATAATCAAGCCAAGAAAAATAGGAGAGGCTCATGCAAACGTTTAATATCCCCAATGCGTTAACATGGCTTCGCATCATTTTAATTCCCTTTTTTATTCTTGCTTTCTATCTACCATTCGAATCTAGCCGCATCATTGCAGCCTTTCTCTTCCTATTAGCCGCAATCACAGACTGGCTGGATGGCTTTCTAGCAAGGCAACTCCACCAAAGCTCCGCTTTCGGCGCATTTTTAGACCCTGTTGCTGACAAACTGATGGTAGCTGCGGCTTTAATTCTGTTAGTTTCGCAATATCCTGATCCTTGGATGGCTATTCCGGGTATTGTGATTGTTTCACGAGAAATTGTAATTTCTGCGCTACGTGAATGGATGGCTGAATTAGGAAAACGCGCTGTAGTGAAAGTTTCAATGATTGGTAAAGTTAAAACCGCTGTTCAAATGATTGCACTTCTAATTTTAATCTCTCAACCAACAGGGATGACTCCCATAGTTGTAATTGGTTTTGCATTAATGTATGTTAGTGTAATCTTGACCTTATGGTCGATGTTCGTTTATCTTTTCTTTGCGTGGAAGGTTTTGCGCAATGAACCAAATTTATAAGGAATGACAATGTTAAACAAAATTAAATCTCAGCTCGAACGTTTAATGGTATTTATAACATTATTTTTGATTTGTCCTCAAGTATTTGCTGATGATACAACCGGCCCAATGCCCTGGGAAGGTCCGTTGCAAATGATTATGAACTCAATCTCAGGCCCCGTGGC
>JACCDN010708304.1_pt1 | contig 15525 bp, 14 predicted proteins | sample 7441691 | NCBI WGS metagenome assembly JACCDN01 (sample SAMN15323439, study PRJNA562643) | freshwater metagenome | isolation source: river surface water | place: USA:Blue River Watershed | collected 2017-08-16
GACCTTCATTCCGCAATCAACCGGAGAGACCACTCGTAACGTGCTAACCGGTTACTTGATTGCAAATGCCGATGCTGGCAGTAGCGCAGGCAAAATCAGCGATCGCTACGGCAAGCTAACTCTGCTCAACCTTCCACGAGGCACGATAGTGCCCGGTCCTGGTCAGGTGCAGAACAACTTCAACGCGGACAGTGAAGTTTCTTCGCTACTGAACATTTTGCGCCAAGGTTCTACGCGAGTTCTGAATGGAAATCTGCTGACCTTGCCCGTTGGAGGCGGACTGCTCTATGTGCAGCCGGTTTACATTGAATCAACCGGTGAGACCAGCTACCCATTGCTACAGAAGATTCTGGTTGCCTTCGGAGATCAAATTGCATTCGAAGACACTCTTGAATTAGCGCTGGATGATTTGTTTGGTGGAAATTCCGGTGCTGACATTACGGATGGAACCACTGACCCCGGTAGCCAGACTCCTGGTGCAAATTCTGATAACCCAGCTTTAGATGCAGCTTTGAATAAAGCCAAGCAGGCACTGGAAGACAAAGAGCGCGCACTAAGAAACGCTGACTGGACTGCGTTCGGTGAAGCCGATGAGCGTCTGCAGCAGGCAATCGAGGAAGCGCTGCGGGCACTAGAAAACCAGCCTTAGTTCTGCTAATGTAGGGACTTCGCCGCGGGGTGGAGCAGTTCGGTAGCTCGCCGGGCTCATAACCCGGAGGTCGTAGGTTCAAATCCTGCCCCCGCAACCACTAAATTCCCTCGAGAGATTTCTCTCGAGGGTTTTTTCTTGTGGAAAACTCCCGGCAAAAAAACTAGCCCTTACCTAAATTACGCACATGCGTTGGTTTTTACTGCTTCCTCTTTTGGTCGGCTGTAGCCAGTCGGAACTGGCTGGCTTGCAACAAAAACTTGATCAATATGCTGACCTATCCGCAAATTCGCAGTCTCTGCACGGAGTCTTGAGTGGAGCTGCATTAGAGAGTGCAGAGAAAAGCCTCGAATTGCAGTCAGAGTTAGGCCTCACCCAAATCGGCCTAGCCAGATTCGAGGTTCTATCTGCAGCAAATGGACTAGGCAGCGGCTGTCTTGACCTATCCGATCTTGAGTTAGTGAATTCGAAGGGTGAGCTGATTCGAACCAGTCGCTCAGAGCGGGTTGAGTTTGAGGTCGAATATGAACCTAACTTTGTAATTACTTCGCTAGAGGTTAGCGAGAATCCGTGCTGAGTGTTCAAATTATGATGGCCAGTTGCGACTTGATCGCTGCTGGGATGGGAATCTGTGGGTGCGCTAGCAGCACTACGACCGAAATTCAATTTCAACTTTGTGCTGAGCAGCGAATAGCAATCGAGCAGAAGGCTCCGCAAGATCGCCCACGGAAGTGGTGCCGCTTCTACACCAACGGAACAATTGATGTCCCAACACCAATTTATTTAGAGGCTTATGTCTACGTTGGCTCCAGGCTCTGTATTGGCGACAAGCCGGACGCCCCTAGCCGAACAATAGAAGACTATCTACAGGATCAATTACAGGCTCGTTCAGGTCAGCCACTAGCGAGCTGGGAACCAGGCGGAGAATTGGAAATTGATCAACCTGCTCTATTTCGCGTTGAGTTCCCCGAGAAGACCATTGCTGGCCAGCTGCTGGGTCGCTCGGCCAGCATTCGCTTTGTCGGCCTTTCGCATCGCTGGGTCTTCTCAGATGGTGACCGTGGAAGTGGGCCAACGGTTCAGAAGTTTTTCCTAGAACCCCAAGATCAAACAGCGCAGGCATTTGTCAGGGTGAGAGTCGATTATCGGTATGCGGGAGGCAGCTGGGTGATTGGGGCCCTGGAGGCTGAGCTCCCGAGTAATTTGCTGGAACTAAGCGTCATTGAGAGGCCAAGACGGACCTTGCTTGTGGGCTAAGGGTCAGAAAACTTTCAGGCGGAATTCAATCAATCCTCACTTTTGTTGGCAATAATCATTGGCAGCACGAAAGGGTTGAAATGTCACAATTCAATCGATCTGGCGAATCCCAGTTCGTTTTTTCCTCCACCTACGCTGCGCCTGCGGTCAACCAAAAAAAGCCAAAGCGTAGGTCATTCCTCGGGGTTGCCGCACTGGCTATGTCGAGTGCACTGGTGGGAGGCATTATTGGCTCATCCGCCTTCACGGTCACTTATTTTGGTGCGTCGCAAACGGCGCCGGTAGTTGTCAATAACGTAGAACAAGTAAATTGGGTAACTGGTGCGGCCTCAGCTGCAGGACCATCCGTTGTGACACTTTTTGTTCAGTCGCAGGTTTCAAGTGGATCAGGGTCAGGAGTAATTCTTACTCAAGACGGATACATCGTTACCAATGCTCACGTGGTGACTTTGAGTGGGTCCACCAACCAGCCCGACATTTCGGTTAAGTTGTGGGATGGCACAGTAATTCCAGCTGAACTTGTCGGTTATGACTCGGTGTATGACCTGGCCGTCATAAAGGTTGATGCAGCCGGTTTGAAGCCAATTGCATTTGCCGATTCCAGCAAGTTGAACGTAGGTCAGAACGTGGTTGCGATTGGCGCTCCGCTGGGGCTTTCCTCCACGGTCACCGAAGGAATTGTTTCCGCGCTGAATCGCACCATCCAAGTTGCTTCGGCAGAGGTGAACGATGAACCTGGTTTGCAATTCTGGACTGGAACTGGCGAGTCAATTTCAATCAAAGTAATACAGACGGATGCAGCGATTAACCCTGGTAACTCGGGAGGTGCGCTCGTAAATGAAAATGGCGAGCTGGTTGGCATTAACGTTGCAATCGCCACCGCTGGCGGGGGAGAGGCCGGCTCGATTGGAGTCGGATTTGCCATCCCGTCCAACACCGCCGATCGAATTGCTAGAGAGATCATGCAATCAGGTAAGGCAACTCATGGCTTGCTTGGCGCGATGGTTAGAGACAGTGCGCAACCGGGCAGTGGATTCTCAACAGGTGCAGTCGTTGAGGAGGTAACTGCTGGGGGAGCGGCCCAGCTTGCCGGCATTCAAAGTGGAGATGTTGTTGTTGAGTTTGCGGGTCAGGCTGTGAATGGAGCTGCCGATCTAACAGCAATGGTGAGGGCGCAACCAGCAGGTGCAGAGGTTGAAGTCGTAGTCTTGCGTGATGGCGAACGATTGAAATTTCAAGTTACTCTCGGCGATGCTGAGGACCTAAACTAACGCCATGAGCGAGCAAACCAAAGAAGATCTTGAACAGGTTGAAGCTGGCGACCATGAACGCTACTCACATTTTGTAAAAAAAGACAAAATTGTAGAGTCCGCTGTCATGGGTAATGCGGTTATTGCTTTGTGTGGCAAGGTCTGGGTTCCCTCTCGAGACCCACAAAAATTTCCAGTTTGTCCGATGTGTCAGGAAGTCTACGAAAAGCTCAAGAACTAACTGTAGATAGTTGGGATTGCGGGCTCACCCTTGGACAGTCGCAGAGCGTTTGGCATTAGTTCTGCCCTTGCTTTTTGATGATGTGCCCTAGCTAGCTTCACACCATCTAAGCCTAGATACTGTTCAATCGGCTTGCCATCGAAAAGCAGTTGCTGCAGCTTTCGACCGGTTTTTTTGCCGATTAGTTCTGCCACTGCATAACCTTCTTCGATTTGTCGGTAGGCAATCTTTTTTCCGCCGCGCGAAGCTTTACCTTTGGATTTCTTTGCAACATCCACCCAGCCATTACCTTTGCGGTGGGAAACCAGTTTGTATACGAAACCCGCGGTTGGATGTCCAGAGCCGGTAACGAGCGACGTTCCTACACCGAATCGATCAACTGGAGCCGCCGCCAGAGCGGCAATCGTGTATTCATCCAAGTCGCTTGTCAGCACTATTTTGGTATCGCCAGCACCTAATTTGTCCAATTGATTTCGCACTTCTTCAGCCGTAGCGGCTAGGTCACCCGAGTCGATGCGTACCGCGGAAACTTTACCCTTGGTGATCTTTACTGCCAGGTCAACAGCTTTCTTGATGTCGTAGGTGTCGACCAAAAGAGTTGTGTCGACGCCTAGCGCATCTACCTGTGCTCGAAAAGCTTCTTCCTCGCTGTCGTGTAGAAGAGTAAAAGAGTGGGCCGAAGTTCCCATTGTAGGAATTCCCCATTGCTTTCCAGCTTGCAAGTTGCTCGTTGCATCAAAGCCAGCGATAAATGCGGCGCGGGCGGCGGCTACTGCGCTGAGCTCTTGGGTTCTGCGGGAACCCATTTCAACCAAAGTTCTTCCCTGGGCGACAGAGTCCATTCGGGCGGCAGCAGAAGCAATTGCGGAGTCGTGATTGAGAATGGAAAGAATGATGGTTTCTAGAATGACCGCTTCAGCAAAGGGGGCAGTAACAGTCAACACGGGTGAACCCTCAAAAAACAATTCACCCTCCTGGTAACCCTCAATGCGTCCAGTGAACTTGTAGTCGACTAGGAAATTTAGGGTGTCAACATTGACGATGGAGTTCTGTTGAAGATAAGAAATGTCATCACCGGTGAATCGAAAATCACGAATTGCTTCTAGCAGCCTGCCAGTGCCTGCCAACACCCCATAGCGTCTTCCAGCGGGCAAAGATCTCGTGAAGACTTCAAAGACACATTCGCGTTGAGCCTTGCCCGACTTTAGGGCAGCCTGAACCATCGTCAGCTCATAGCGGTCAGTTAGAAGTGCATAGGACACGCCACCAGCCTACTGAGCAAGCGGATAGCACTCTAGACTTGGCCTCGTGGACGCAAGGCCGATTGGCATTTTTGATTCTGGAGTCGGTGGCTTAACCGTCGCACGAGCAATCATTGATCAGCTCCCTCATGAGTCAATCGTTTATGTGGGAGACACACTCAATTCCCCCTACGGACCAAAATCTCTGGCTGAAGTTAGAAGTCTTGCGCTGGCGGTCATGGATGAGTTGGTTGAATCTGGAGTCAAGCTCCTTGTGATTGCCTGCAACTCAGCATCTGCAGCTGTTTTGCGTGATGCGCGTGAGAGATACACCGAGGCCAAGGGTGTGCCTGTGGTTGAGGTGATTCAACCTGCCGTTCGAACAGCTGTCGCTTCTAGCAAGAACAAGAAGGTCGGTGTTATTGGTACTTCAGCAACCATTTCTTCCGGTGCCTACGAAGACGCATTTGCAGCAGCGGTTGACTTTAAGATTACCTCTGCGGCCTGCCCCGCATTTGTTGACTACGTCGAGCGAGGAGTCACGTCGGGATCTGAGCTTATGAAAGTAGCTGAGGACTACTTAGCACCTATCAAAGCGGCTGGAGTGGATACTTTGGTTCTGGGCTGCACACACTATCCACTGCTCCAGGCTGCTATCGCCTATGTCATGGGAGACTCGGTTCGACTTGTGTCGTCTGCAGATGAGACCGCCAAGGATGTTTATAAAGTGCTGACGGAACACAACTTACTTGCCTCTGAGAGTGTGAAGCCAAGCTATTCATTCTTTGCGACCGGAGATGCTAAGGCTTTCGAGGTATTGGCCAAGCGATTTTTGGGACCAGAAGTATCCGGGGTGAAGAAAATAGACAGAAAGAATTAACTTGCGAAAAGACGGAAGATCAGCGGGCCAGCTTAGACCCATCAGTATCGAGCGCCAATACACGATTCATGCCGAAGGGTCGGTTTTAGTTTCATTTGGAAACACAAAGGTGCTCTGTAACGCTTCCTTTACTCCAGGTGTCCCTAGATTCAAAAAGGATTCTGGTGAGGGTTGGGTGACCGCAGAGTATTCGATGCTACCCAGGGCTACCAATGAGCGAACTGATCGCGAAAGCGTAAAAGGGAAGCTCGGCGGACGAACTCATGAAATTTCGCGACTGATTGGACGTGCTTTACGCGCAGTGGTTAATTTCAAGGCACTTGGAGAGAACACCATAGTGATTGATTGTGACGTAATCCAAGCTGACGGCGGAACAAGGACCGCAGCCATTACGGGAGCATTTGTTGCCTTGATGGACTCAATTTCTTGGGCGAAGAAAAAGGGACTAATCTCCGCTTCCGCGAAACCGATTTTGGACACTGTTGCCGCTGTCTCTGTTGGGGTAGTTGATGGGCAAGTATTGTGCGACCTCGCCTACGAGGAAGATGTTCGCGCAGAGACAGATATGAATGTGATTGTCACTGGTCGGGGGCTTTTTGTTGAGGTGCAGGGAACCGCGGAAGCTGCCCCCTTCAGCAAAGAAGAATTGGATGCATTACTAGAGCTCGCGCTTGGCGCTACCGCAGAACTAACGGCAATTCAAAAAGCAACTCTGGGTGAGACACTGGAGCTTGCCTAGTGGAGCTAGTCTTTGCAACCGGTAATCAACACAAACTCTCAGAAGCTAGAGAAATATTTGCGCGAAGGGCGCAACACATTCAGATCCAGCCCTACGAAGGGGTTTCTCCCGTTGAAAGCGGCATCAGTTTTCTAGAAAATGCTCGGATCAAGGCCTTGGCTGCATTTGGGGCAACAGGAAAGACAGCTTTCGCTGATGATTCGGGCATATGCGTTGACGTAATGGGCGGTGCGCCAGGAATATTTTCAGCAGGGTGGTCGGGTAGTCGTTCCGATCAGAAAAACCGAGAACTTCTGTTAGCCCAATTGGGGGATGTTCCGACAGAGCATCGTGCTGCCAGCTTTGTTTGCACAATTTCTTTGGTTGGAGAAAACATCGACCTAAGTTTCACAGGAGTCTGGCCTGGCTCCATCTCGCTTGAATCCAGAGGATCGGCTGGTTTTGGCTACGATCCAGTCTTCATTCCAGAAGGTTTTGTACTGACCGCTGCTGAACTGGAGCCAGAGCTAAAGAATTCGATGTCGCATCGATTTTTGGCGATGTCTCAATTGGCAGATTATTTTTCAAATTAGCGCCCCCAGCAGGATTCGAACCTGCGCACCCGCCTCCGGAGAGCGGTGCTCTATCCCCTGAGCTATGGGGGCGGCAATTGGAAGCCTAGCATTTGGGCTCTTTTGAACTTTTGAGCTGACTTGGAAAGCATCCAGTTTTACTCTTGGTAGCCCAAAAATCCCTCGGACTGTGACTTCTAATTTTCACGAATACCAAATAGTTCTGCTCTTGAAAGCGGGGCGATCTTTGAGCTGCATGTAGCGCCTTTGACCTAGTGCCATGGTGATAATGAAAGATAGGATTGAGGTTCGTCGCCGAACCCCACCCTTTTCAGTCAGGATTTTCGTGACCCCAGAGCAGCTATCTCAGGTTATCCTTCAGGCCTTGGCCGACCTGAAGCAAGAAGGTCGCCTGTCCGCTGAAACTTTGCCTGGTGATGTAGTTGTTGAGCGACCAAAAAATCGAGAGCATGGTGATTGGGCAACCAACGTTGCCATGCAATTTGCAGGACACTTCAAACTCAAGCCTAGAGACCTCGCCGAATTAGTAGCCGAAAAGCTCGAGAAGAGCGAAGTTATAGAAAAAGTATCGATAGCCGGTCCAGGATTTATCAACCTATTCGTTTCAGATTCAGCTGCGGGAGCGCTGGCCAAGCAGGTCGTTGAACATGGATCGAAATATGGTCGTTCCGATTTGCTTTCTGGTCAAAAGCTCAATTTGGAGTTTGTAAGTGCAAATCCCACTGGTCCGATACATCTTGGTGGAACACGCTGGGCGGCAGTAGGGGACTCTTTGGCGAGGGTCTTGCAGTCGCAAGGTGCTGAAGTCGTGCGTGAATACTATTTCAACGATTACGGCGCCCAAATTGATCGTTTTGCTAAATCTCTTATGGCGTCTGCGAGAGGAGAACCGACTCCAGAAGATGGCTATGCAGGCGAATACATCCACGAAATTGCGACAGCGGTAATAAAGACGAATCCTTCAATTTTGTCTTTGCCAGATGATCAAGCCCAGGAAGAGTTTCGTAAAGCCGGCGTTGAAATGATGTTTCAACAAATAAAGCAGTCCCTGCATGACTTTGGGGTGGACTTTGATGTTTATTTTCATGAAAATTCGCTGTATGAGTCCAAAGCGGTTGAAAAGGCGGTTGAAAAACTAAAGTCACTTGGGCACATGTTTGAGCAAGATGGCGCACTCTGGCTTCGCTCTTCAAGCTTTGGTGATGACAGGGACCGAGTGGTCATAAAGAGTGACGGAAATGCCTCCTACATTGCAGGGGATATTGCCTACTACCTTGATAAGCGCTCTCGTGGATTTGACCGCGCAATTTACATGCTGGGTGCCGATCACCACGGTTACGTAGGTCGTATGCACGCGGTTTGCGCAGCATTTGGGGATACCCCAGGCGAGCACATGGAAATCTTGATTGGTCAATTAGTCAGCCTAGTTCGAAATGGCGAACCGGTAAGAATGTCTAAACGCGCAGGAACTGTTGTCACCATGGAGGATTTGGTTGAAGCAGTCGGCGTAGATGCCGCGAGGTACTCCCTGGTTCGCTCATCAATAAATTCCACACTCGACATAGATCTTGAGCTACTTTCCAAAAAGACAAATGACAACCCGGTTTTCTACGTGCAGTACGCTCACGCTCGCACCAAGCAGGTAGATAGAAACGCTAGTGAACTTGGACTGGACAGGAGCGTCTTTTCTCCCGAGCTACTTTCAACTGAAAGCGAAAGTGAGTTGCTGGCAAAGCTTTCACAATTCCCTGGAGTCCTTGCGCAGGCTGCTGAGTTTAGGGAACCACACCGAGTAGCTCGGTATCTAGAGGAAGTTGCCGGCAGTTATCACCGTTTTTATGACAATTGCAGAATTCTGCCTCTGCCCTCGCAACCAGCGGAAGCTTTGCACCACACCCGCCTTTGGTTGAATGACGCGGCTGGTGTTGTGCTGGCTAATGGTCTAGCCCTGCTTGGGGTCTCAGCTCCGGAGAGGATGTAGCAATGTCGAATCCTCTTCAGCCGAGCTGGCTAACGAAGGTCAGTGAATTTGGCGATCCGGTTTGGCCAGCAGGAGCGAAAAGAAACAAATTTGGGGAACTAGAAATAAACGGTGTTGGTAGTTCCGAGCTGGTTCGCAAATTTGGATCACCTCTATATGTTGTTGATCAGGCGGAATTTGAATCCAGGCTCTCCAGTGTCAAGACGGCGTTTGAAACTGCCGCAAAGAACGCTGGCACCTCGGTAAAGCTTTACTACGCCTCGAAGGCATTACTGACAGCTGATGTCGCGCGATGGGCTGCCTCCGCTGGCTATTCAATTGATGTCTCAACAGGAGGGGAGCTAGCGGTAGTTCTTGCAGCTGGCGTCCCTGGTTCACAAATCGGTCTTCACGGCAACAACAAATCCTTGGTTGAAATAGGTAGAGCCGTTTCGAGTGATGTCTCAGCAATTGTGATTGATTCAGAAATTGAGATTGAAAGAATTGCGGCAGCGGCAGGCGCTCAGGACAAGATACAGCCAGTGAGATTGCGGGTAAACACTGGTGTGCACGCCCATACTCACGAGTACTTGGCAACCGCTCGCGAAGACCAGAAGTTTGGCATAGCTATCTCTGATGTGCCAAGTTTGGTAGAAAAAATTCGCTCACACTCGCATCTTAAGTTTCTTGGTTTGCATTGCCACATTGGATCGCAGATTTTTGCGGTAGACGGTTTTATTGCCTCCGCCGAAAGGATGCTTGAGCTGCACGCGAGACTTTCTGCAAAAGAAACCATTCCAGAGCTGAATCTCGGCGGTGGCTTTGGAATTGCCTACATTGAAGGAGATCGGCCACTTTCTATAGATGAGATGGCCGATCAAATCGTCAAGGCAGTGAAGAAAAAATGCGATGAGCTATCAATACCGGTACCTAAATTGGCCTTTGAACCAGGGCGAATAATTGCAGGTCCCGCTGGGATCACTCTTTATACAGTCGGGACAACAAAAGAAGTACTGGTTACCGAAGACGGCCCCGGTGCCTCGCGAAAGTACGTCAGTGTCGATGGTGGTATGAGCGATAATTCGCGACCAGCACTATATGAAGCTGAGTACTCAGCGACTTTAGCTTCGAGACCAGTGGAGGGTCCTGCGGCCTTGAGTCGCGTAGTGGGAAAGCACTGCGAGTCAGGTGACATCGTTGTGAAAAATGCGCTGTTGCCGCAGGACATTGGGGTAAACGACTTGCTGGCAGTGGCAGCTACCGGTGCTTACTGCTATTCGCTATCTTCTAACTACAACTATTTGCCGAGACCGGCGATGGTGGCCGTGAAGGACGGAAAAGCACAGCTCTTGATTCGAGCCGAGACCGAACAAGACTTGCTATCTAAAGACATGGGATTGGAAGGCTAGAGCGGATGCAAAGTGAATACCGCCCTATTCGTGTTGCCCTACTTGGCGCGGGGTCTGTCGGTGCTCAGGTCGCCAGGCTGCTGCTTGAAAACAAAGAAGAGCTTGCCAAGCGAGTCGGCGCTGAACTTCAGCTGATCGGGGTGGCCGTTCGAGATGTTAGCGCAAAGCGCTCGGCCGAGATTCCCAAGCACTTGCTAACTAACGATGCGGATTCCTTGCTGACTGGTTCCGATATCGTGATTGAACTGATGGGCGGCATTAGTCCGGCCTATGAGTGGATAAAAAAGGCTCTCAATTCTGGTGCTGATGTCATCACTGCCAACAAGGCCTTAATTGCTGCAAAGGGTAACGAGCTAATCGATCTTGCTCAACAGCTGGGAGCACAGCTTTATTACGAGGCTGCGGTTGGCGGCGCCATTCCGATAATTCGTCCGCTGCGTGAGTCACTTGCTGGTGACAAAATCAATCGAGTTATGGGAATTGTTAATGGAACAACCAATTACATTCTCGACCAAATGGATTCCAAGAATTTAGACTTTCAGGTCGCTCTCAGGGATGCGCAACAGCTAGGTTATGCCGAAGCTGATCCAACTGCCGACATAGAAGGTTATGACGCGGCCAGTAAAGCAGCTATCTTGGCCTCGCTTGCATTTCACAGCGATGTTCCGGTGGAGAAAGTTCACCGTGAGGGCATCACAACAATCAATCCTGAGCAAATCAAGACGGCTCGAGCAGCTGGCTATGCACTCAAATTGCTGGCTATCGGTGAGAGGGTTGATGCAGGTTTAGTAGTGCGTGTGCACCCAACGTTGATTCCACTGAGCCACCCGTTGGCCGCCGTTAGAGGCGCCTACAACGCGGTATTCGTTGAAGCCGAAAGCGCGGGAAGACTAATGTTCTACGGCGCCGGAGCTGGAGGAAAGCAAACTGCTTCTGCAGTGTTGGGAGATCTCGTTTCAGCAGCAAAACGGCATCTTGCGGGTGGGCCGGGACTTGCTACTTCAACTCATGCAAATCTAGAAGTTCTGCCAGTGCAAGCAACCAGAACTCGCTTCCAAATCACTTTGCGGGTTAGCGATCAGCCTGGTGTTTTGTCTTCAATTGCTGGTGAATTTGCTATGCAGGGAATTAGCGTGGAAACGGTCGCTCAAACAACATCGGCTGACAGCGAATCTGCTGCCATTCTTACCATCATGACTCACATCGCTTCTGAGGGTGACCTGGAAAAGGTGGTCGACTCTTTGGCTAAGAACAAGGCGGTCGTCTCGGTTGAGTCTGTATTGAGAGTCGAGGGGCTCTAGTGGCACATCAATGGCGCGGCGTTATTAGAGAGTACTTTGATCGATTACCGTTTAGCGATTCAGACCCAATAGTCAGCTTGGGTGAAGGTGGAACACCTCTGATTGAGGCGCCAGCTCTCGCCAAGTTGCTGGACGTGGGCACAGTTCACCTAAAGTTTGAGGGAATGAATCCAACTGGTTCATTCAAGGATCGTGGCATGACAACCGCCGTCTCTAAAGCGAAAGCTAGGGGGGCTAAGGCAGTAATCGCAGCATCAACTGGCAACACCTCCGCCTCAGCCGCCGCATATGCGGTGAAGGCTGAGATGCAGTCAGTAGTGCTGGTTCCAGCAGGAAAGATTTCTTGGGGCAAGCTATCCCAGGCAGTAGCACACAAGGCACAAATTTTGCAGGTCAAAGGCAATTTTGACGACTGTTTACGATTGGCACGAGAACTGAGTGAAAATTACCCAGTATTTCTTGTCAACTCTGTCAACCCCGATCGCTTGCAGGTTCAGAAAACTGCAGCTTTCGAAGTTGTGGATGTCTTGGGACAAGCGCCAGATCTACACGCCATGCCACTTGGTAATGCTGGAAATATTTCTGCCTACCACCTTGGCTATCGAGAAGAAATTGCGGCAGGAAGAATTTCTAGACTGCCACGCCTATTTGGCATTCAAGCTGAGGGGAGCGCACCTTTCATCAAGGGAGCACCTGTGGCGAAACCCGAGACCATTGCAACAGCCATCAGAATTGGAAATCCTGCTTCGTGGGATCTAGCTCAAGCTGCCAAAGCAGACACCAATGGTGGCTTTGGTGCAGTTAGCGACAAAGAAATTCTTTGGATGCACCGCTTCCTCTCTCAAGAAGCTGGTGTCTTCGTCGAACCTTCCAGCGCAACTGGAGCAGCGGGGTTACTCAAACTCAGCAGGCAGGGAGAACTAAAAGGTTTGAACCAAGTTGTAATTACGGTGACAGGCCACGGCCTGAAAGACCCAGATTGGGCCTTGAAGGATGACCGCGGCAGAAAGATTAAGCCTCGTAAGGTAGCGGCTACCGCTGATTCAGTGGCTGGATTACTTGGATTGGAGCGTTCCCGATGACCAAGCTCAAAGTGACGGTACCCGCAACTAGTGCAAACTTGGGTCCTGGGTTTGATTCGCTAGGTATGGCACTGGCTTTCTACGATGAGTATGAACTGGAGACCACTAATTCTGGCATCGAGATTAAAATTTCTGGGGAGGGCGCTAAGTCAGCCGCCAAGGATGAATCCAATCTGATTTTCAAATCAATAAAGCTCGTTTTTGACGCTTTGGGAGAGAAGCTTCCCGGTATGAAGCTGAATTGCAAAAATTCGATTCCGCATGGCCGAGGAATGGGTTCCTCAGGAGCAGCCGTTGCCGGTGGTGTGATGCTTGCATCAGCCCTGCTCGCAAACAAAAACTTAACCGAGCAGCAGCTGCTTGAATTTGCAACACAGCTGGAGGGACATCCAGATAATGTTGCGCCAGCTTTATTTGGTGGTCTGACAATTGCCTGGGTTGACGAGAGCGGACCGCACCATAAAAAACTTACTGTTCATCGAGGAATTTCTCCGTTAGTGCTTGTAGCCCCAAACGAGATGTCTACCAAGCTAGCTAGGAGTTTGCAGCCTGAGTCTGTGCCGCACACAGACGCGGTCTTCAATGTTTCTAGATCTGCACTATTGGTGGCCGCACTTACGCAAAGCCCTGAGCTGATTTTGGCCGCAACAGAGGATCGCCTTCATCAGAACTACCGAGCCAGCGCCATGCCCGAGACACGCAAGTTAATTTCGGAGCATCGCAAAAAAGGACACCCAGCCGTAGTTTCTGGAGCCGGGCCCTCGGTTTTGGTATTAGAGGGCGACCCACAAGACCGCCTAGAGGCCATGGAATACGTGAAAAAACACTTTCCCACGTGGCAGGCACTTGCGCTTGCGGTTGATTTCAAAGGTGCTAGTCTTGAGGGGCAGTCTGGATCAGGCAGCTTGTAAGCCCCACTGCATCTTCAATCAAATTCTGAAGCGCGGCTTTGCCGTGAAGAAATGAGAAATAATAACGATGGTTGACAGCCAAGAAGACAAGCCAGCCAAGAGAACTCGTCGAGTGAGTTCAACGGCAGCTTCCAAGAAAGAAAAACCTGAATCAAAGGATTCCGCAGCTTCTTCGAAGCCTGCGACAGAAACCGAATCAGTTCAATCCGAAGCTCCTCCGCAGAGAGAGCAGAACGAGGACCGCGAGACTCGGGCTAATGATCGAGAGCACTCTAGAGATCGCGACGATGACCGCCGCGGCGGAAGAAATCGACGCGGACGATTCCGTGACCGCGACCGCCGTCGTAATCAAGAGGAGTCAGAGCCAGAAATTTCTGAGGACGATGTACTAATTCCCGTCGCAGGCATCTTGGATGTGCTGGACAACTACGCCTTCCTGAGGACTTCGGGTTACTTGCCAGGACCAAACGATGTTTATGTGTCGTTAGGCCAGGTAAAGAAGTACGGCCTGCGAAAGGGTGACGCCATTGTCGGTTCAATCCGTCAGCCACGCGAGGGTGAAGGGCAGCGTCAAAAGTTCAACGCGCTAGTAAGAGTTGAGTCCGTCAACGGGCAGACCTTAGAAGAAGCCAGTGCCAGGGTTGAATTCAACAAGCTAACTCCGCTCTACCCAGACACCAGATTGCGCTTGGAAACTGATCCCAAGAAGCTCAGCACCAGAATCATCGACCTAGTTTCACCAATTGGTAAGGGTCAGCGTGGTCTAATCGTTTCTCCGCCAAAGGCCGGAAAGACTCTAATCTTGCAGGCAATTGCCAACGCCATCACTGCAAACAACCCTGAGGTCCACCTGATGGTGGTTCTGGTTGACGAGCGCCCAGAAGAAGTTACGGATATGCAGCGCACCGTCAAGGGTGAGGTTATTGCCTCCACTTTCGACAGACCCGCCGATGACCACACCACCGTTGCGGAGCTTGCCATTGAACGAGCCAAACGATTGGTTGAACTCGGTCACGATGTTGTAGTTCTGCTCGATTCGATTACTCGACTAGGTCGCGCATATAACCTTTCGGCACCCGCAAGCGGAAGAATTCTCTCCGGTGGTGTTGACTCCTCCGCTCTTTACCCTCCTAAGCGCTTCTTTGGTGCTGCTCGAAACATCGAAAACGGTGGATCTCTAACAATCATCGCTACAGCGCTGGTAGAGACTGGCTCAAAGATGGATGAGGTTATCTTTGAAGAGTTCAAGGGAACTGGAAACATGGAACTTCGTCTTTCCAGGCAACTTGCTGACAAGCGAATCTTCCCAGCGGTTGACATCAATGCCTCCGGCACTCGCCGCGAAGAGATGTTGATGAGCCCACAGGAGACCAAGATTATTTCGAAGCTGCGCCGAGCTCTGGCTGGTTTGGAGCAACAGCAAGCATTGGAACTAGTTCTCAACAGACTCAAGGAAACTGCAAGCAACGTTGAATTCCTTTTGATGTTGGAAAAGTCAATGCCAGTTCCAACTGAATCTGATTCGGAGTAACTTTGCAAGATTCGCTGTCAGGCTTAAGAGCCGAGCACGCGAGTTTGCAGCAGCAGCTCAGCGACTCGGCGGTTCACGCCAATCCTGCGCTGGCAAAAAAGCTCAATCGTCGCTACGCAGAATCGAGTGCACTTCTGCCAGCCGATGAGGCTGTAAAAAAGCTTGAGAAAGATCTAGTTGCAACCAAAGAACTAGCCAGTGAAGACTCGGCGTTTGCACAGGAAATCCCAAATCTTGAAGAGCAACTGACTATTGCGAAGGAAAAGCTTCGCCGGCTCCTAATCCCGCGGGACCCTGATGATGGCCGCGATGTCATCATGGAAATCAAGGCTGGCGAAGGCGGCGCGGAAAGTGCTCTATTTGCTGCAGATTTGTTGCGTATGTACATGTACTACGCGCAAAGCAAGGGTTGGAAAGCAGAGCTGCTAGATAAGACCGAAAGCGATCTGGGTGGCATCAAGGACTGCCAGGTGGCAATGAAGTCCAATTCATCAGACCCCGC
>JACCDN010859132.1_pt1 | contig 15523 bp, 17 predicted proteins | sample 7441691 | NCBI WGS metagenome assembly JACCDN01 (sample SAMN15323439, study PRJNA562643) | freshwater metagenome | isolation source: river surface water | place: USA:Blue River Watershed | collected 2017-08-16
AGAAGCCTGAGTAGAACAGGAATGACTCAAGCAGAGTTGAGGCAACCTTGCGCTTTAGCGGGTCGTCACCGCGGTAGTAACCAAGAACAATCTCAGCCTTCTTCTGCAGATAAGGGTTGTCCTCTGACCAGCGGAATGCCTCTTCGATCTCGTCAGTAGAGCACAGAGTCGAGAAGATTGAAGAGTAACTCTTGGCGTGAACCGACTCCATGAAAGCAATGTTGGTGTACACGGCTTCTTCGTGAGCGGTCTGTGCGTCTGGGATAAGCGAGATTGCACCGACGGTTCCCTGAATGGTGTCCAGCAAAGTCAAACCGGTGAATACGTGCATGGTTAGCTTCTGCTCTTCAGGGCGAAGAGTTGCCCAAGAAGGAATGTCGTTTGACATTGGCACCTTTTCAGGCAGCCAGAAGTTTGAGGTGAGGCGGTTCCAAACCTCAAGGTCCATTGAGTCCTCGAGTTTGTTCCAGTTCACCGGACGAGTGATTCCACTTAGGGTTGTGGCAGTCATTTTCTTCTCTCTTTGCAGGTTTAAAACTGAACTTGGATGGGGTCTAAATAATTTCTAGAGCATGCAGCTTACGCACTCATCGACAGCGGTGCCCTCAAGGGCCATTTGGCGAATACGCACGTAGTAGATGGTCTTGATTCCTGCGCGCCAAGCCTGAATCTGGGCCTTGTTGACATCGCGAGTGGTGGCGGTGTCTTTGAAGAACAAGGTTAGAGACAGACCCTGGTCTACGTGCTGGGTTGCAGCTGCGTAGGTGGCAATGATCTTCTCTGGGCCAATTTCGTAGGCGTCTTCGTAGTACTCAAGGTTGTCGTTGGTTAGGTAAGGGGCTGGGTAGTAAACGCGGCCCAACTTGCCCTCTTTACGAATCTCAATCTTTGACGCAACCGGGTGAATCGAGCTGGTTGAGTTGTTGATGTATGAGATCGATCCGGTTGGCGGAACTGCCTGAAGGTTCTGGTTGTAGATACCATCCTTCATGACATCTGCCTTCAGCTGGCGCCAGTCTTCCTGGTTAGGAATCTCGATGCCCGAGTTTGCAAACAGCTCGGCTACGCGCTCGGTTTCAGGAGCCCAAACTGCATCGGTGTACTTGTCAAAGAACTCACCGGTTGCGTACTTTGAGTTTTCGAAACCACCGAACGCCTTGCCGCGCTCTTTAGCGATGGCGTGTGAAGCCTTTAGTGCGTGGAACAGCACGGTGTAGAAGTAGATGTTGGTGAAGTCAACGCCCTCTTCTGAACCGTAGTGAACGCGCTCACGAGCAAGGTAGCCGTGCAGGTTCATTTGGCCAAGACCAATTGCGTGTGATTCCTCGTTGCCGTACTTGATTGAGGTAACTGAGTCAATGTCGCTTAGGTCAGAGACGGCGGTCAAAGCACGGATAGCTGCCTCGATGGTGCGGCCGAAGTCTGGTGAATCCATAGCCTTGGCAATGTTTAGCGAGCCAAGGTTGCAAGAGATGTCTTTACCAACCTGGTTGTAGCTGAGGTCTGCGTTGTAGGTGGTTGGGGTGTTCACCTGCAGAATCTCAGAGCAAAGGTTTGACATGTTGATGCGGCCAGCGATTGGGTTGGCGCGGTTTACGGTGTCTTCGTAAACGATGTATGGGTAGCCAGACTCAAACTGAAGCTCAGCAATGGTCTCGAACAGGGCACGAGCCTTGATCTTGGTCTTGCGAATGCGGGCATCGTCAACCATGTCTTGGTAGTGCTCGGTGATCGAGATGTCGCTGAACGGCTTGCCGTAAACGCGCTCAACGTCGTACGGAGAGAACAGGTACATGTCGTCGTTGTTCTTGGCTAGCTCAAGAGTGACGTCTGGAATAACCACACCAAGGCTCAGAGTCTTGATGCGAATCTTCTCGTCGGCGTTCTCACGCTTGGTGTCCAAGAACTTCATGATGTCTGGGTGGTGAACGTTTAGGTAAACCGCACCGGCACCCTGGCGGGCACCCAACTGGTTGGCATAGCTAAATGCATCCTCAAGCATCTTCATAACTGGGATCACGCCCGATGACTGACCCTCAATCTTCTTGATTGGAGCACCAGATTCGCGAATGTTGGTCAGAGACAGGGCAACACCGCCACCGCGCTTTGAAAGCTGCAGCGATGAGTTGATTGCGCGAGCGATTGACTCCATGTTGTCTTCGGTACGAAGCAAGAAGCAAGAAACGAACTCTCCGCGCTGGGCCTTGCCACAGTTTAGGAAGGTTGGGGTTGCCGGCTGGAAACGACCGGTGATCATCTCTTCGACCAGCATCATCGCACGGTCTTCGTCACCCTCGGCCAGGGTCAAGGCCACCATAACCACGCGGTCTTCGAAGCGCTCTAGGTAGTGCTTGCCATCAAAAGTCTTTAGCGCGTAGCTGGTGTAGAACTTGAACGCTCCTAGGAAAGACTCAAAGCGGAACTTGAATGAGTAGGCAAAGTTGTGGATCTTCTCTAGGAACTCGAAGCTGTAGCTGTCTAGCAGTGGCTTCTCGTAGTAGTCGTGCTCAACTAGGTAGTCCAGGCGCTCTTTGAGGTTGTGAAAGAACACGGTGTTCATGTTCACGTGCTCAAGGAAGTACTCGCGGGCAGCCTGTTTGTCTTTATCAAACTGAATCTTGCCGTCTTTGTCATACAGGTTGAGCATGGCGTTTAGCTCGTGGTAGCTGTAACCAGTGCGAGGGGCAGATTCAATCAGAGTGTTTTCCACAGTCGTTCCATCTTTTCTTCTACGGCTTCCACGTCGTGCGGGGTGCCTAATAATTCAAATTTGTAAATCAGGGGTACCTGAAGCTTGAGCGAGATGATCTCGCCGGCTCTGCAGTACTTGTCACCGAAGTTTGTGTTTCCAGCTGCGATGACCGCTTTTGCCAATTTTCTGTTTTCAGGGTCGTTGAGAAACCGAATTACCTGCTTTGGAACGCTGGTCATGTCGTCTCCGGCTCCGTATGTGGGAGAGATAAGCACATACGGTTTGGTTACCTGGAGCGGTGGTTCTGATGCGTGAAGTGGAATTCGGTGAGCCCGAACATTCAACTTCTCAACGAAGCGTTTGGTGTTCTCAGAGACGTTTGAAAAGTAAACGACCTCTAGCATGGCCGTTGTTTAGGCTGCGCCGAGTGCTGAGATCTTGTCAGGGCGGAAACCTGACCAGTGGCTGTCGCCAGCAACAACTACTGGAGCCTGTGCATAGCCAAGTGACTTGACTAGCTCTAGGGCTGCTTCGTCCTCGCTCATGTCAACAGAAACGTACTCAAGTTCTTTGCGGTCAAGCAGCTTCTTGGTGCTGTCGCACTGAACGCATGAAGGCAGTGTGTAAACGGTGATAGTCATAAATCTCTCCTCTAAAGAACTGTTTTTGCACCTCTAAGCCATTCCCCCGAGCCACCGCGTCTCTGCGATGTTCGGTAAACCCTTGATTTAGCGGGTTTTTACCGAAAATTGGCTTATTTAGTTGTTGCATCAGTTTATGACACTAGATGTAGTTTCGCCAATCGTGTCGGCGTGTTGAGGATTTATTTATTTTTTGAACAGATTTAGTGCAGAAATGGCGCGGAAATGCGCATAAATAAATGTCTGGACTACCCCGATTGAGGCAGCAATTAGATTAGCCCTGTGGGCCTAATTACTCAGATTTAGCGGCGCGCTCGGCGCGAATCTCAGCTTCCATGTCTTGGTAGACCTGGCGCTCTTTTGAGTCAGCGCGCAGAATGCCGCGCATCATTACCCAGAAAATACCGCCAACGAATACTGGCGGAATCAGTGACAGCAGTGCATCCCAGAGAATTTGTAGATCCATGTCTTGACTCTAACTTTCTAACCTGAGAGTTTGCCTACTTGACTAGTGGGAACATGATGGTCTCGCGGATGCCCAAACCGGTGAGGCTCATTAGCAAACGGTCGATGCCCATTCCCATTCCACCAGAAGGCGGCATGCCAAACTCAAGGGCCTTCAAGAAGTCTTCATCAAGCTTCATGGCCTCTGGGTCACCGGCAGCAGCCAAGGTAACCTGCTCAACAAAACGCTGGCGCTGAATAACAGGGTCAACCAACTCGGAATAACCGGTGGCCTGCTCATAACCGCGAATGTAGAGATCCCACTTTTCAACCACGCCAGGCTTTGAGCGGTGGTCGCGAGTAAGCGGTGAAGTGTCAACCGGAAAGTCAATCACAAAGGTTGGCTTGACCAGGCTGCCCTTTACAAAGTGCTCCCAAAGCTCTTCTACATACTTGCCGTGTAGTGGGTGCTCAATCTCAATCTCAACCGAGGCAGCCAACTTTTTGAGGTCAGCAATTGAAGTTTCTGGAGTGATGGTTTGACCACAAGCCTCTGACAGTGACTCATACATTGAGATGCGTGGCCACTCGCCACCGAGGTCGTTAATCTCGCCGTCTTCGAGCTCTACCTGGTGGGTGCCAAAGACATCCATGGCGGCATTCTGAATCAGCTTCTGAGTTAGGTCGGCAATTGAGTTGTAGTCACCGTAGGCCTGGTACGACTCAAGCATGGCAAACTCAGGCGAGTGAGTGCGGTCGGCACCCTCGTTGCGGAAGTTGCGGTTGATCTCGAAGACGCGATCGATGCCACCGACCACAGCGCGCTTAAGGAACAGCTCTGGTGCGATGCGCAAGAACAGCTCAGTGTCAAAAGCGTTTGAGTGGGTCTTGAATGGGCGTGCCGATGCTCCACCGTGAATGGTCTGCAGCATTGGGGTCTCAACCTCAATGAAGTTCTCTTTCTCAAAGGTGCGGCGCAGTGACTGCATGACCTTAGAGCGAATCTGCACTACCTCGCGGGCACGATCGCGAACGATCAGGTCAACGTAGCGGTGACGAACCCGGTATTCCTCACCAAGCTCGTTGTGCAGGTTTGGCAGCGGGCGAATGGTCTTTGCAGCCATCAGCCACTCGTCGGCAAGAATTGAAAGCTCGCCGCGCTTTGAGGTGATTACTTCACCTGAAACAAAAACGTGGTCACCAAGGTCAACGAGCTCTTTCCACTCATCTAGGCGCTCTTGACCAACCTTGTCGAGTGACAGCATGGCCTGAATGCGCTGACCCGAACCGGCCTGCAGCGTGGCAAAACAGAGTTTTCCGGTGTTGCGCTGGAACACAATTCGGCCAGCCAAAGCAACTTTGTCGCCGGTAGCAACATCGATTTCAAGGTCTGGGTAGGCAGCACGGACACCATCAATGGTGTGGGTGACCGGCACGCTAACCGGGTAGGCATCGCCAGACTCATTTAGGCGCTCGCGCTTGGCAAGACGCACCGCAATTTGCTCAGGCAGGTCTTGTTCTTCGTTCTCAACTGAGACGATTTCGTCGCTCACGCGTGCTCCTAAAAAGTGATTTCAATGTTGTCGATAAGTCGTGTTTTTCCGACTAGCACCGCAACCAACATCAGTGCCCGGCCGTGAAAAGATTCAGTTACGGGTTCAAAGGTTTCGGCATCAACAAGGCTGACGTAGTCAAGTTTAGCCTCTGGCTGCTCAGAAGATAAGGTCTGGCCTGCCTCAAACTGCAGCCACTGGTCTTGGGCAGCTTGAATGGCAGCGGCTGGGCTGCTTGCTGAGTTGTGCGCTGCCCGCAACCCCTGGTGAATAATCTCGGCGGTTTTGTGTTGGGCCTCGCTCAAATATGTGTTGCGGCTAGACATGGCCAAGCCACCCGGCTCACGCACGGTGGGGGCCGCCACAATCTGCAGCGCTGGATAATCTGCCCTGGCCATTCGGCGAATGAGGAACAGCTGTTGGGCGTCTTTTTGACCAAAAACTGCAAAGTCTGGCTTGGCAAGATCGAACAGCCGGGCCACCACAGTGAGCATGCCGTCAAAGTGCCCCGGCCTTGCCGCGCCCTCGAGAACGAGCCCAACCGGGCCAGCTGACTTGGTTGGCTTGGCGTTTACCCCGCCCGCCTCTTCTGGGTAAATTTCGTCAACCGGTGGAGCAAATAGAACATCAACCTCCACAGCAGCCAAGGCCTCAGCATCGGCCTCGAAGGTGCGCGGGTAGCGATCAAAGTCTTCACCAGCACCAAATTGGAGCGGGTTCACAAAGATTGAAACCACCACAAAATCAGCGTGCTTTCTGGCGGCCGAAATTAGCGAGATGTGCCCAGCGTGCAAAGCACCCATGGTTGGCACGAGGGCAATTCTCTTGCCGGCCGAACGAGCGGCAGAAACCTGAGTGGCAAGATCGGCGGCGGTGTTTGAAATGTGCATTAGGCCAGCAACTCTTCTGGGTCAATCGGTTGGTGCCCGTCGGCAAGGGCCTGCTCCACCGAGCTACGAATGAGCGGCCCGATCAGCCCGCGCGGGTTTTCAAGGCCAAGGTTTTCGAGCAAGCCGATTGCTTGATTGACCACCAATCTTGAGAATGATGTGGCCACACTCACCGCTTCAAAATAATTGGCTCGGTCTGCCTCAGGCACCTCAACGGGTTCGGCACCGATTTCAATAACCAGGGCTTGGGCGATTGGCAGGGCAATGTTTGGTGCAGCCACAGCAAAGTAACTCTCGCGGATCTTCACTAGGTCAATGCTGGTGCCGGTAAAGCTCATGGCCGGGTGAATGGCCAGTGGAATTGCACCTGCTTTTGCAGCGGCCGAGAGCACACCGTAGCCAAACTGCCCGGCGGTGTGAGCAACCAATTGCCCCGCCCGCCATAGGCCTGCCTCGGCTAGCCCGGTGGTTAGGGGTTCGAGTTGATCAGCCGGAACGGCGAGCAAGACCAGATCGGCCTTGGCAATTAACTCGGGAATTTGCTTAACCAAAACGCCCGGCAGCAAAGCATCTAGGCGTTCAATGTTCTGCTGATCAGTGGTGGCAAAACCCACAAGGTTGTGGCCGGCAGCAGCCAAGGCTGTCCCCAAAATTGAACCAACTGGGCCCGCACCAACTACGCCAATTGAAAGTCTTCCGTTATTCAAGCTGGGTTTACCTCGGCGCCCGAGCCTGCGCTCTTGCCCTCTGACTTAGGGGCTGCAGCATCGCCGCCATCGCGAATGCGGCACACTCGCTCAATCACAATGCCGACAACCACCATGACAATTGCACCGATCAGCGCAGCCAAATTTGGCCAGACCTTCTCAGTGATCACCGGTGACGAAACTTGAAACCAAAGCACCCCGGACTGCCAACCCAAGAAAATGGCTCCGGCGATGGCAGTGGCTTTGGCCAACAGAACAACACGTACGGCATAAAACGGGTTTAGTAATCCGCTTGGTTTCGCCAAGCTTGAGGCTGGTTTGCTTTTAGCTGCAGCCGGCGAGCCAGCGCGGTATCTACGAATCATCGGCAGCGCAAAGACCAGCAAAATAATTGAGATCAAAGGCAACGTGAGAATGAAACTGAAGGTTGCCACCGGCACCTGGCCGCCATTGGCAACTAGAAACTTGGGCGCCAAATAACCGCCGGTTGCAGCCAGCACGGACCACGCAACCAAGTTTGGAATTCTGGTGACCTTCATCGAACCAACCAAACCTGATCTTTGACTGGCTCGGCTAGGTCTCGCACTAACCCGTACCCAGGCAACACCGCATCTGGCTCAAGCAGCGCCCAAGGCACCAAAACAAAGGCTCGCTCTGAGGCTCGAGGGTGTGGCAACGTAAGTTCTTTTCCAGACTTAATTTCATTGCCGTAGGTAATGATGTCAATGTCCAGGGTTCGTGAGCCCCAGCGCTCTAGACGAATGCGCCCGTGTTCGGTCTCAATGCGGCGAATCTCGTTAAGCAACTCTTTTGGCTTAAGGGTGGTTTCAATTCGCACCACGCCGTTTAGATAATTTGGCTTGCTGTCGTCTTTGCCGGCCTCGGTTACTGCCACCGATTCAACCAGCGGTGAACACAAGACACCCTTGATGCCTGGGGTCACCGCCAACGCCTTTAGCGCTGAACGAATGGTCTTGCGACGTTTGCCCAGGTTGCCACCTAGGCCCAAAATTGCCTTCACTGATTCGGCCACGGATTATGCCTCGATCCAAGTTGATTCTTTGCCGTGGGCTTTTTGTTTGCCCTTGACGGTCACCGAGACGTCGGCAAATTTGTGCGCGATTGGTGCATTTGGCTTGTGCACGGTGACCTTTGCTTTAGCTACCAAATTTGCCGGGCCACCGAAATTTAGAACCAGCTGCAGCAAGCGGTCGGCCAGGGTTTCGATTAGATCAACCGGTTCGGTCTGAACGTTTTTAAGGATGGCATCCGCCAATTCGCCATAGTGAACAGTTTTATTCAGGTCATCGCCGAGGGCCAAAGCAGAACCACCCGCACCAGGCGCCACCCAAACTGTGGCATCAATCACAAAAAGCTGACCGTTTTCGCGCTCAAAATCAAAGACTCCGTGGTGGGCAAATGCCTCAAGCCCCGTGAGCTTGATCTTGTAATTCTTTTGCGAAGCCATGCTCTAACTCTGCCCCTGTTCAGAGCTGTTTCGCAATGCCTCGACCACGGCAATTGCATCGCTGGTGGCAATTACGTTGTGCACGCGAACACCCCAAATTTTTCTTTGCAGCAAGAGTGCCGTTAGCACTGCCGTGGCCAGGTCTCGGCGCTGGTTAGAAACCTCTGCGGCATCTGGCTCAAGGCCGGCCTCGAGCGCACCGGCAATAAAACGCTTGCGGCTAGCGCCAACCAAGATCGGTAGTTCAAGCTTCTCTAGCTCGTCAAGGCGGGCCACCAATTGCCAGTTCTGCTGCATGTCTTTGGCGAAGCCCAAGCCTGGGTCAACAATGATTCGATTGCGGCGCACCCCAGCTGAAACCGCGGCAGCCACTCTGGCCTCTAGCTCGATGGCAACCTCGCGGGCAACATCAAGGTACTGGGCATTGTTTTGCATTTCATTGCTAAACCCACGCCAATGAGAAATCACCAATTTGGCGCCCGATGCAGCGGCAAGCCCAAACATTTTTTCGTCGGCCAGGCCGCCGGACACATCATTGATGATTGACGCACCCGCGGCAACAGCGGCCAGTGCAGTTGAGGCATTCATGGTGTCAATGCTGATTTGAACATCGCGGCGATCAATGCGCTGTAACTCTGCCACGATTGCTTCAATTACTGGCACAACTCTCGAGAGTTCAATTTCGGGGGCTACCCGGTCGGCGCCTGGACGCGTGGACTCACCACCGATGTCGATGATGTTTGCCCCGCCCATAATGAGGAGCTTGGCGTGGTCTAGAGCCGCCTCAACGGTGGTGTACTCGCCGCCGTCACTAAAGGAATCTGGCGTGACATTCAGCACGCCCATAACTAAAGGCCTAGTAAAGCTCATCTACTGCCCCAACCTCACTTGGAGATTAGACCCATTACCTCGGCGCGAGCGGCCGGCTCTGAGTAGCAACCCCGGGTTGCCATGGTCACGGTGTTTGCCTCTGGTTGGCGAGCACCGCGTGAAACCACGCAGTGGTGACGAGCCTGGATGACTACGACCACGCCCTTTGTGCCCAGGCCGGTCTCGAGGTGGTCAGCGATTTGAGCCGTTAGGTTTTCTTGAAGCTGAGGGCGGGCGGCCAAAACCTCCACCAGCTTTGGCAATCTGCCCAGGCCGATTACTCGGTCATCAGGCAGGTAGGCAATGTGGGCAATTCCGGTAAAAGGCAACAAATGGTGCTCACACATTGAGACAAACTCAATGTCTTTCAAAATCACAACGTCATTGTGTTCGGCCTCAAAGGTGTCTGCTAATGTTGCCGCGGCATCTGCGCCGACGCCTTTGAAAAACTCTGCATACGCTTCAGCAACCTTTTGCGGGGTGGCCAAAAGCTCACTGCGCGTTGGGTCTTCTCCAATAGCTGAGATGAGCTCAACTACCGCTGCTTGAATGCGTGCAGAATCTACCACTTGCTACTCGTCGGTCTTCTTTGGCGCAGCCGGTTTGCGGGTAGTGGTTTTAGCAGCAGGCTTTCGAGTTGCTGGTTTCTTGGCGGTGGCAGTTGCGGCCTTGGCTGCCTCTGCTTTAGCGGCCTTTTCTTTGGCCGCAGAAGAACCCTTAACCGGAATGGCAATTGGGCCCTGCTTTGAGACTGGCCGGGTCTTCTTTGAAAGCCAAAGTGGGCGCTGAGGAAGCTTCTTGACCGGTTTGAAAATCTCGGCAATGTCCTCGGCCTGAAGAGTTTCGCGCTCCATAAGTTCTTTAGCCATGGCGTCAAGAACCTTGCGGTTTACAGTCAGTGCCTTGTAAGCCTCGTCGTGAGCAGCGTCAAGAATTGCGCGCACCTCGTTGTCGATCTGCAAAGCAGTGGCATCTGAGTACTCGCGAGCCTGGGCCATGTCGCGGCCAATGAAAACTTCGCCACCGCCACCAATACTCATGGCTCCCAACTGAGCCGAGAAACCGTATTTGGTAACCATTTCACGAGCAATGTTGGTGGCTTTCTCAAAGTCATTTGAGGCGCCGGTTGTTGGGTCGTGAAAGACGATTTCTTCGGCAACTCGGCCACCCATTGCGTAGGCAATTTGGTCGAGCAACTGGTTGCGAGAAACGCTGTAGCGGTCTTCGAGCGGCAGCACCATGGTGTAACCCAAGGCACGACCACGCGGAAGAATGGTGACCTTAGAAACTGGGTCGCTGTGGTTAAGTGACGCTGCAACTAGTGCGTGACCAGCCTCGTGGTAGGCGGTGTTCAGGCGCTCTTTGTCTTGCATCAAACGAGACTTCTTCTGTGGGCCACCAATGACACGGTCAATCGCCTCGTCAAGGGTTGCGGCAGAGATCTCTTTCTCGTTTTGGCGGGCAGTCAAAAGCGCAGCCTCGTTCAAAACGTTGGCCAAGTCTGCACCGGTAAAGCCAGGGGTGCGGCGGGCTACTGAGGCCATATCAACATCGGCTGCGATTGGCTTGTTCTTGGCGTGCACTCTAAGAATCTGCTCGCGACCAAGAAGGTCAGGGGCACCCACGCCAATCTGGCGATCAAAGCGGCCAGGGCGAAGCAGCGCTGGGTCAAGAATGTCAGGGCGGTTGGTGGCCGCAATCAAGATGACGTTGGTCTTTGAGTCGAAACCATCCATCTCAACCAAAAGCTGGTTCAGGGTCTGCTCGCGCTCGTCGTTTCCGCCACCAATGCCGGCGCCACGGTGGCGACCAACGGCGTCGATCTCGTCAACAAAGATGATTGCCGGAGCAGACTGCTTGGCCTGGTCAAACAGGTCGCGAACGCGAGAAGCACCCACACCAACAAACATCTCAACAAAGTCTGAACCAGAGATTGCAAAGAATGGCACGCCTGCCTCGCCGGCAACAGCCTTGGCAACCAGGGTCTTACCGGTTCCCGGAGGGCCGTAAAGTAAAACACCGCGTGGAATCTTGGCGCCAAGCTTCTGGAACTTTTCAGGCTCTTTCAAGAACTCTTTAATTTCTTGCAATTCTTCAAGTGCTTCGTCAGCACCGGCAACATCGGCAAAGGTCACATTTGACTGTTCTTTGCTGATCAACTTGGCTTTGGACTTGCCAAAGTTCATGACTCGGCTGTTGCCACCCTGCAAGCCAGACATGAGGAACCAGAAAATTGCACCAATGATGATGAACGGAAGCAAGGTTCCCAGCAGTGCAAGGTACCAAGGGGTTGCCTGAACATCATCGTTGAAGCCGTCAGAAATGTTGGCGTTAGAAATTGCCTCAACTACCGCTGCGCCGCGAGGTGCAACGTAGAAGAACTGAATGTTCTTGCCGTATTTGGCATCTGCGTTGGTGAGGGTTACGTCTACGCGCTGGTCATTGCCAAGAACGGTGACCTTTTCAGCCTTACCGCTCTCAATGAGCTCTAGGCCATAAGCAGTGGTCACCTGCTTCACGCTGTTGCCGTTGATCATGGATGAGCCAACGAGCAGCACCAAAACCGCAACGAAGATCCAGATGAATGGACCACTAAGGATTTTCTTGAAGTTCATGGGCGAGGCCTAGCCTCAGTCCTTTCTAGGAATAAACCGCAGGTGAGAGCACGGCAACGCCCTTCAGCGTGCGGTACTTCTCTGAATAGTCGAGGCCGTAGCCCACGACAAATTCATTGGGAATATCAAAACCAACGAGACTGACATTTACTTCCACCTTTGCCGCAGCAGGTTTGCGAAGTAACGCCACAACCTCTACAGAGGCAGCGCCGCGGGCCTCAAGGTTGGCCACCAACCAGCTAAGGGTTAGGCCCGAGTCAATAATGTCTTCGACGATCAAAACGTTTCGACCAAGCACATCGGCATCGAGGTCTTTCAAGATGCGAACCACACCCGATGAAACGGTGCCCGAACCATAAGAAGACACTGCCATCCAGTCCATTGATACCGAGGTCTGCATGGCCCGTGATAGGTCAGCCATGAACATGACGGCACCCTTTAGAACACCAACTAAAAGCACATCTTTACCCTCGTACTTTTTGTCGAGTTCGGCGGCCAATTCGGCAACGCGGGTGGCAATTTGTTCTTCGGTGACAAGCACCTCGGTGATTTCGTTAGCTACCTTCGAAAGGTCCACTTAGCAGGCTCCTGGTTTGAGGGTTTTAGTGGTCTTTAGCGAAATAATTTCGCCCAGTCGTTCTACTCTAACGCCTGGCAGGGTCAGTGGTTTCTGCCCGTGCCAGCGGTCCACCAGCTCATCGATGGCCAAAATGTGAACGCGGGCAAAAGTTGGCGCTTCAAGCACGTCAAGTGCACGGGCAATTAATCGGTGCCTGATGGCCAACGGTTGTGCTCTGAATGCTTCAACGCCAATCTGAATAGCGTTGGATTTGGTGGTCACAATCTGGCTGTAAACGGCGTCGGCAAGCCTCGAAAGCACTTCATCGTCTTCTCTTAGCTGCTCAGCTGTTCTCACTAGAGCCTCGGCAATACCTGGACCAATTTCTTGCTCAAGCTTGGGCAGCAGGTTTAATCTCACGCGCACCCGGGCGTATCTAGGGTCGTGATTCATAGGGTCAAGCCATGGGCTTAATTCGCTATCGGCACAAAACGCCTGAGTTGTTTTTCGGCTAATCGACAGCAGCGGGCGCAGGTATCGGCCCGAGTGCATGGCCATGCCATTGAGCGATCTCGCCCCTGATCCGCGGGCCAGCCCAAGCAAGACGGTCTCGGCCTGGTCGTCGAGTGTGTGGCCCAGCAGAATTACCTGGGCATCAAGCCGGGCGGCCGCCTCATCGAGTGCCGCGTACCTGGCAGTTCTGGCGGCAGCCTCTGGCCCACCGGCCGTGCCAACCTCTACCGTGGCAACCTCGACCGGGTCCAGCCCAAGCCCTTTCAACACCGATGCGGTTTCGGCGGCCACCTTTGCCGAACCGGCCTGCATTTGGTGATCTACGATTACCGCACCTGCACGAAGGCCAGCGCGCGGGCCTTCAAACGCCAAGGCCGCGGCGAGCGCCAAAGAATCTGGCCCGCCTGAGCAAGCAACCAAAACTAGCTGACCCTTAGTTACCCCAGCCAACCCGAGTCCTTCGCGCACGGCACGGCGAACGTCGGCAATTGCCGGTGTCAATCGCGGGCGGTCGGTCAAATGTCACTCTTTTCGGTAATCTTTTAGAAGTCCTGCGAGATTTTGTCTCGCCTCAAGCCTATTTAGGAGACCCATGGGTTACGAAGCAGTTATCGAGATTCCTCGCGGAAGCCGCAACAAGTACGAGGTTGACCACGAGACCGGTCGCGTTCACCTAGACCGCGTATTGTTCACTCCTTTTGTTTACCCAGTTGACTACGGCTACTTTGACAAGACCCTTGGTGGCGACGGCGACCCGCTAGACGCTTTTGTGCGGCTTGATTTCCCAGTGTTCCCGGGTGTTGTAGTTGACGTGCGACCAGTTGGCGTTTTGCCTATGGAGGACGACGGCGGCATCGACGAGAAGGTCATCTGCGTGCAGACCAAGGACCCTCGTTGGGCACACATTCAGGACATCAACGATGTGCCTGAGCAGACCAAGAACGAGCTGCTTCACTTCTTCTCTCACTACAAGGACCTTGAGCCTGGCAAGTGGGTAAAGGTTGGGCAGTGGCAGGGCAAAGATGTCGCTGAGCGCCTGATTAAAGAGGCTTACGAGCGCTTTGAAAAAGAAGGCCACTAATTAGTTTTATTGCGGGCCACTAGCCGGCTGATAAAAAATCCCTCTCAAGTGCGAGAGGGATTTTTTATTGTCTAAAACTTAGGCAGACGGGCGGCCGGCGTAGCGGAAGAGTTCTCCGTAGCGCAGCGGAACGATTCGCACGGTGCGGGCTGGGTTTGGTGCCTCAAGCATCATTCCGCCGCCCAGGTAAACAACCACGTGATACTTGTCGCCGCTGAAGGCGCTCTCGGTTGAGTACCACATGAGGTCGCCATTGACGGCCTGGTTCAGTGGAATCAGCTTTTTGTTGGCAGCCATGGTGTTGAACTGGTTGGTAGCCGAGTGGGTGCCAATGTAAATTCCGGCAGCTGCGTAAGAAGCCTTGGTTAGACCAGAGCAGTCCCAAACGTCTGGGCCCATTCCGCCAAGCACATAACGCTCACCCAATTGCGCTTTTCCAAACTCAAGCATGGTGGCAACTTTGGCCTCATTAGCTGGGCCAACGGTGTAAAGCTCAGGCGCGGTCGGCATGGTGGTGCCGGCATTCTGACGAGCTTCGGCAGCCAAGCCCTCGGCGCGTTGACGCTCTAGATCAGAAGCGGTGTTGCGCAGGGTTGCCAGCTGTGCGTAAAGGGTGCGGTTGACGCGCTCACTCTCGTCCACCTGGGCTTGCACCTCATTGGCAGCGCTGGTTGCGGCTGTAAATGCAGTCTTGGCAACTGCAGCTTTTTCGGCCAGCTGTTGCTTAGCAACTTTTAGCTCGTCGGTCACCGATTGCGCATAGAGCTGCTTTTCAATTGAACGGCGATAAATGACATCGTTCTGGTCGGCAACCTTTTCTTGTGCACCCAGTTGATAGAGCAGGTCATCTGCCTCGCCAGAGTTCAAGAACAAATTCAAAGAAGTTCCGCTGGTGCCATCGCGGTACATTTGCGATGCAATCTGGCCAAGCTGCTCTTTGGCGGCGTCAGCCTGAGCATTGGCGGTGTCTGCCTGGCTCTGCAAAGAGTTGACCTTGGTGGTCATAATGTCAACCTGCTCTTGGGCTTGGTTGAATTCTTCGGCCTTGATTCGCGCAGCCTTGGCCAATTTATCGGCTTCAATCTGCTGATCAGCAATGATCTTTTCGAGACGGGCGATCATCTCTTTTTTAGCCACTACGTTGTTCTTGGCTTGAGCGACTTCTTCAGCGGTTGGGTAGCTTGGCACAGCCCAAGACGGGCCAATAGCAGCACCGGTGAGTAGCAGGCCAGTGATGGCCGCTGAGGCAATCACCGCGCGAGAAACCCGTAACTTCATGGTTCGAAACTAACACGAAACCCTCAACAATTACATGAACCTTTCCTGTGAATCCAAGCTCGGGTTGCCAACTTGGCTGGCAGGGACTATTCTTTTCTCTTGGTGCTATGAAGTATCCGCTTTGTAGGCCCCATCGTTTAGAGGCCTAGGACACCGCCCTTTCACGGCGGCAGCACGGGTTCGAATCCCGTTGGGGTCACTATAGAGCGAGG
>JACCDN010511961.1_pt1 | contig 15521 bp, 14 predicted proteins | sample 7441691 | NCBI WGS metagenome assembly JACCDN01 (sample SAMN15323439, study PRJNA562643) | freshwater metagenome | isolation source: river surface water | place: USA:Blue River Watershed | collected 2017-08-16
ATTATTCAAATTAGGATCCGATACTTTTTTTGATAGTTTTTTCAAAATTTTGCACAGCTAATTCTTTCGAAAAGTTATTAATAACAAATTCTTTGCCTTTTAAAACATTGAGTTCAATATCACTTACAGACAAATTCATTACTTCAATAGCTTTTGACAAAATTTCAGAAGGCTGCTCGACCCAATAAACACCAGCCTTATTCTTAAGTGAAAAGTAAAGTCCATCCAATTGTGTCGAAATTGTTGGTAGTCCTAAAGCAAGATACTGAAGGACTTTGTGTGGCAACGCCAAATTAGTGACTAATTCTGGGTGAAATGAGTTAAATAAAACATTTGCTGTATTTAAATAGGCTGGCAATTGTTCATAGGGAACTACACCGGTAAATATAACTCGGTTTTCTAGGTGAAGACGTTCCACTAAGTCTTTTAAGGATTGGAGGCTCTCGCCACCACCAACTAAGATCAATTTGAAACTTTTGAATTCATCAAGAACTAGTTGCTCGATTACTTGCTCTAACCCACTAAATCGATAAAAAGTTCCCATATAAGCCAACACGAAATCATTATCTGTCAGGCCCAACTCGCTTCTCGAAATCTTTGGCTGATCTGGTGAATTAAAGTGAACTAAATCAACAGGAGGAAAATCCACCGAAATCAAAACATTTCGACCACTAATTTCGGAACAGTATCTGCCCAGTGCCTCATTATTAGCCGAGACAAAACTTACATTCCTCAGCACAATTTTTTCAGCAGTAATAACTAAATTTTTAGTGAGCCTACTTCTTAACTGATTTGAGACGTCTAGTGCTCTAAAAACAACAGGAACTTTTTTTATCTTTGAAATAAGTGCAGTTTGCCATCCACTCGTTGGCACTGAATAAAGAACCACTGCATCGTAGTTTTTTTTGGAAATTAATCTCCACAATATTGGAATTACTGTGATTGTTGAAATAAGTCTGTCCAAAAAATTCCCACCGAAATGAGTTGGAGTTATCAAATTTATAGAAGCTGACTCATAAACTCTGCCGTTAATTTGCTTCTTTGTTGCCCTTATTTTTCGATTTTTAAACCCAGCACCTTCAGGAAAATGAAGAAAATCGATTTCGTGTCCCTTTAATGCTAGCAACTCTGGAAATTCGTGAATTTCAAAAATCACCTTAGTCTCATAGTTGACTTCATGGATGAATAATAATTTCATTTAACAATACGTAGCTTCCTAAGAAACTTTTTAAAGATTCTTCTTAACCTATTTTTATTCTTTTGGGTCGCAACATAATCTACAAAAAATGGATCATTTGATAAAAATTTTTGCCATTTTGACTTTAAAAGTTGATAGGCCTCGGGTGAATAGGAAGGATCCCGTGTGAGTGACTCAAAGTGATACAACTCAACATTATTGTTTTGAATTACTTTGTAACCGGCGTCTCTAATCCGAAAACCATATTCAACATCGTTATACGAGTTTGCAAAAGCTTCATCCCAGCCATTTAATTCAGACCAAATGTTTTTTCGTTGCGCAAAACAAGCTCCTGTAACACTCGAAACTTCATGATTCACCTCTAAATCGCCATGTACTGCCCTGGGATGTTTTTGCTTAAAATACGCATGTCCAACGTTGCCATCTATAACAACCGTGCCGCTGTGTTGAATTGAATCATCGCTAAAAAATAATTTTGCCCCAACAGCACCAATGTCTTCTAACATGGCTGTTCCGGCGAGCTCAAGGATTCCATTTTTACTTAACCACTGCGTATCATCGTTTAAAAAGATGAGTACTTCCCCGGTCGAATGTCTAGCGCCTACGTTGCATTTTTTGGAAAAATTAAAATCATCTTTAAATTCAATAAAAACTAATTTAAGTTTATTTGAATAATTCCTTAGTTCAGCTAAGTAATCCATTGGGGAATTATGATCATAAACAATTATTACTTCTACATTTGACGTTGCAAGATTTTGTTTTAAAAGTGATTCGACTGATTCAACCACTAAACTCTTATTTGTTTTGAGGTTTTTTGTTCCACGGGTAGGTATTATTACTGAAATATTTTGCGGTGCGCACTCAAAATTAGCAATATCATTTTTATTGGATTCTTTGTGTAAAACTTTTGAACATGGTCGGGTATTTTGTAGATAATTATTGATTGCCTGAAAATGTTGATTGCTAAATGCTTCTGCCTTATTTTGAACTAGCAGGTAATTGATACCTTCAACTTTTTCAACTTTATTTTGAAGTGCAATAGAGGCTATTTCATAAAAACTTAAATCGTGGTCAAGGCTTTGTTTGAATTGCTCATTATTTATAGCCAAGACAGGTCCTAGGTAGTTTGTTCCTAAAAATCTCTCTTTCGACCAAACGGGAAGGTTACTGCTTGCTAAATTTAAAATTGACTTCAAAAATTTATAATCAAAATAAAAAAGTCCTGAATTAGAATTTTTCCCTACTGCACTTAAATTGCTAAAAAAATTTCTGTTCAGAATCACTGAACCATAAATAAAGATACAAAAATCTGCCTTTGAGCAACTTTTTTCACCTGGTTTAAAAAACGTGATTTTCTCCTTGTGAAACTTCGACACAATGAGAAATTTCACGAATTTCTTAACTGTGTTGTCTAAATGTATGCAGAATCCAGGCATTAAAGACGTCTGAACGGATTGACTAACCATAACCCTAATTTTTCATTTATAGATAAATTTATATTTGGTCTTACTAATAGTAGTCTTGCAATGTTGACTTACGTTTTACATAATTTTGGGATCAAATTGAGTAATCAATCTAATTTTAATGATAAATCATTAACTTCAGGCGAAGTCGCTGTCCCCAATCCAGCAGAATATCAAGAAATGAAAATGCGGGCTGAAGCGGCAGAGGCTCGTCTTAGAAGAATCTATGCAACACCAATCTGGAAGTACTCAAAATTTTTAAGAAAGATATACGCTCGGCTAAATCAACGACTTGAATCACGAAAAGTTGATGAATACGTTTTTAAACCAAACGAGCTAGAGGGGCAATCAGTCCTCGCTTTAATAAAAAATAGAGTTTACATTGAATTTGATAATGCCAATTGGCAAAATGATTCTTTTGCAGTTATTGCCCAATTCTCAAAGGATCCTAGATTTACTGAAAGCCTAAACCGTTACGTCAAAGAATTTTTACAAAATAATTATTCGGTAATAGTAGTCTCAGCGTGTGAAAGTCCTGCAAGATTTGAACTTGATAACCAAATTTCAGAAAAAATTACTTTGGTGAGAAAGCCTAATATCGGTTATGACTTTGGCTCGTGGGCTTGTTGTCTAAATTTATTTCCAATTTTGCATGAAAAAAATCAACTTATTTTAACCAACGATAGTCTGATTGGACCTTTTGAGAAGATTGATTCTTTTATTAAAAAACTTGAAGATTCAAAATTTGACTTAACTGGGATAACTGACACATCACAAATGCATTATCACCTTCAAAGTTATCTTGTTCATTTTAATAAATTGGCATTGCAAAATGAAAACTTGAAAACTTTTTTAAAGTCTGTTAAACACCACACCTTAAAAAATGATGTAATTCTCAAATATGAACTTGGTTTAACTAGAACAGCACAACTATCAGGGCTATACGTAGGTGCAATTTTTCCATGGAATTTGATCGTAAGGCCAGAAACAAATCCAAGTTTAAATGGGTGGGAAAGGCTCATTGATTTAGGTTTTCCATTTTTAAAGCGAGAAGCTGTGCGAAAGGCAAGCTACCCTGATCGCGCATATATGCGAAAAAAAATCATTGGTAAATATCCGGATTCAAAATTTGCTGTTAATGAAATGAAATTAACTGCTGATTAAATTTGAAATATTTTGAATCAAAATTTTAGCTCGATTTTCAAAACTATTTTCAGTCCCGATTCGTGAAGCTCGAGTAACTATTTCTTGTTCGTTTCCAAATTCCAGTTTAGAAATATCCGATAAAAGTCTTGCTAACTCTGAGTTATTTGAATATTGGATCACTGCACCATCAAACAACTCGTCAATTCCGTGAACCTGATCAGATACAACCTTTGCTCCACTCGCAACAGCATCAAACAATCTGTTGGAAACGAAGCCGGCTCTTGCCATGTCGGACCAGTGGTCATTTAATACAAGACCAGCACTTCTGTACAAATTAGGTAAATCTTTATTTTTTACAAACTCTTGCTTGATAGATTTGCTTGGCAAAAATTTTTCCCAACCTGACCCAATTATTTTTAAGTGAGTGTTTAATTGACTAGCCACCTTTACAGATTTCCGAAAGACTCCTCGTGAATTTCCAACAAATAGGATTTCGTCATTTCTAAATATCTGGCCATCACCAGGGTTGAAAATTTTAGCGTTTGTTGCTTGCAGCAAAGGAAAGATTTTTATTTTCCATTTAATTGATTTCTTTTTAGCCCAGTCGTTACTCGCCGCAAATACCAAATCATATTTTTTCACTTCATATTTTGAAATCTGACTCGGATGAGAAATTATCCATAAAACGTTTATTCCTTGGGAAATCGGATGAAAAGGTAGCAAGCCCCTCAAGTTTAAATAGATTATTTTTTTACCGTGAATTGAAACTTGTTGCTCTCTATCCAATATTTGGACAGTCTGACCTTGCTTTTCTAATGCATTCTTTATTTCCTCAGCAAAATACTTATCGCCCCATTTTTGCGATGAGTCATCACTTGGAATAGAAGTTTGAATTAGCCAGGTATAGTCGCTCAAATTTGAAGACTTTTGAATTGATAAAAAATTGAACTTCAGCGGTTTTAAGCCTATCATCGCTTCTTTTGCCCTTTAATTTTTTAACAATAAGTCGAGGAGAAATAGAGTCAATTCATGTATTAGAGGTATAGAAAGAAAAATTCTTAAGACAAAATCCCTAATCATCAAAAACCCCAGCTGAATATGCCTCCTCTAGTGCTAAGTCCCAGTTCCTTATTGGTTTAATACCGACATCATCTAGCATCTGATGATCAAGAACTGAGAAACTAGGACGGGGCGCTGGGCGAGGAAAGTCTTGGGTTAGTGCAGGTTTAATTCGATTTTTATCAAGGCCGCTTAATTCAAATAGTTTTTGCGCATACCCAAACCATGAAACTTGACCGCCTGAAGTTCCATGATAGGTGCCACTAGGCACATTGGAATTAACTAGTTCAATTATTTTTTCTACTAAATCTTTAGTCCAAGTTGGTTGACCTATTTGATCATTAACAACATTTAGGTTCCCGTTGCTCTTCGCAAGGTGCAGAATAGTTTTTCCAAAATTTGGGCCGTTCTTACCATAAAGCCAGGCCGTTCTGACTATGTAATGATTTGTTGGCAGATATTTCTTAACATTCTGTTCGCCCAGCAGTTTTGATTGACCATATTTTGACTTTGGCTGGCAAAGCGACTCCGGAAGGTACGGTGTCTTTGAGTCTCCAGAAAAAACGTAGTCGGTTGATATTTGGATGAGTTTAGCTCCTATATCAGCACAAACTTGAGCAAGATTTTTTGGTCCTTCCCCATTTACGGCAGTAGCTAGTTCGAACTCAGTCTCAGCTTTATCCACTGCTGTATAAGCAGCGCAATTGACTACAACGTCTATATCTTTGATAGCGGATCGAACTGAATCATAATTTGTAACATCGCACTCATATTTTGAAAGAGACATAAGCAGATCTCCAGCCAATTGGTCTTGAAAATCTTGACCCAACATTCCATTGGCGCCAACGATTAACCACTTAATAGTCATGTTGAACTAATTTGCTACCTTGAGTGGCTCCCACCATTGACGATTGTTTTTGTACCACTCAATCGTTTCAGTCAACCCCTGTTTGAAATCGACTCTTGGCGTATAACCAAGTTCACTCGAAATTTTAGCGATATCGACACTATATCTAAGATCGTGACCTTTCCGATCTTCAACTTTTTCAACACTAGACCAATCTGAATTCATTGCCGTCAAAAGCAACTCGGTAAGCTCGCGATTTTTTAACTCTGTTCCGCCACCAATGTTATAAATTTCACCAGGCATACCATTCATAAGCACCAAAAATATCCCGTAGCAGTGGTCATCTACATGCAGCCAGTCGCGAACATTCGAACCTTCACCATAAAGCGGAACCTTTTTACCGTCCATTAAATTGGTAATAAATAAAGGAATAACTTTTTCTGGAAACTGATAAGGACCGTAATTATTTGAGCATCGAGTAATGTTTACATTCAAATTATGTGTCTTTGAATAAGCCCTTACCAACAAATCGCTACTGGCTTTCGATGCAGAGTACGGTGAATTTGGGAGTAACGGACAGTTTTCATCCCAGGAACCAGTCTGTATCGATCCATAAACCTCGTCAGTAGAAACATGAACAAATTTTGAAACTTTATTTTTGCGCGCAGCTTCTAACAATGTGTGTGTTCCAACCACATTTGTCATAATGAATTCTTTCGAACCTGCAATCGACCTGTCGACATGGGATTCAGCTGCAAAGTGGACAATGGCATCAACGTCAGTTGTCAGATCTGTAACTAAGTCGAAATCAAGAATATTTCCATGGACAAATCTAAAATTTTTTAAATGTAAAACTGCAGCCAAATTTGATTTGTTTCCGGCGTAAGTTAGCGCATCCAAGACTGTAACTTTTATTGAATCTAAATTCGGGTAAGCACCGGACACGATCTTGCGGACAAAATTAGAGCCGATAAATCCTGCACCACCTGTAACTAAAATGTGCAAGCTACTCCCCTTTTATTTGTTCAAAATAGTTAGCAACTTTAAGAGTACCTTGTAATTGGAGTTATTTAGCCAACTCAAAACCGTTATTCTTAAAGGCATGCGCGGAATTATTTTGGCAGGTGGTTCGGGAACAAGGTTGCATCCGATAACTCAGGGTGTCAGCAAGCAACTACTCCCTGTTTATGACAAACCAATGATTTATTATCCGCTCAGCTTGTTGATGATGGCGGGGATAAAAGAAATTCTTGTTATTTCGACCCCGGATGACATTCCAAATTTCAAAAAAATTCTTGGGGATGGCTCCAGAATTGGTATTGAGATTCAGTATGAAATTCAGCCAAGTCCAGACGGGTTGGCCCAGGCATTTTTAATAGGTGAAGAATTTATTGAGAATGAAAAAGTAAGTTTAGTTTTAGGCGATAATATTTTTTACGGTTCAGGATTAGGAACTGCTTTAAAAGCAAATCTTGATGTCGATGGTGCGCACATATTTGCATATCATGTTGGTAATCCGAGTGATTATGGTGTGGTCGAATTTGATGCCAGTAATAAAGTAATTTCAATTGAAGAAAAACCAACAAATCCAAAAAGTAACTTCGCAGTTCCAGGACTCTATTTTTATGACAACCATGTAGTTAACATTGCGAAAGATATAAAGCCGAGCGCTCGCGGAGAACTCGAAATCAGTTCAATTAACGAGCATTATTTGAAGCAAGAAAAATTAAAAGTCACAGTTCTAGATCGTGGAACGGCTTGGCTAGACACCGGAACGGTTGATTCCCTCATGGCAGCCGGCGAATTTGTTCAAGTTGTTGAGAAACGCCAAGGTTGGAAAATAGGTTGTATCGAGGAGATTGCATGGCGAGAAGGTTTAATATCCAATGAACAGTTGATTGAAATAGCGAAGCCGTTACAAAAAAGTGGCTATGGGGATTACTTGATCAATTTAATAAACTTATAAGCCAGGCTCGGGTGCGAACTTATCAAATTGCAACTCATGGTAGGCAATAACTGCATCTTCTGAAGTACCCCGTGCAACAATTTTTCCATGACTAAGAACTATGCCGCTTTGAGTAAACTCCAATGCCGACTGCATATGATGAGTAACTAAAACAATCGAACTTCCGTTGGCTTGAATTTCTTTTATTTTTTCAAGACAAATTGCTTGAAATGACTCATCTCCAACAGACAAAACTTCATCCACTAAAAGAAGGTCGGGCCTAGTGTTAACCGCGATGGCGAATCCCAGACGAACATACATTCCGCTGCTGTAAGTTTTGACCGGGGAATCGATAAAGCGGGATAACCCACTAAAGTCAATAACTTCATCAACTATTTTGTTTATTTCTTTTTTTGATAAACCTAAAATTGCACCATTTAGATAAATATTTTCGTACCCAGTTAATTCAGGATGAAAACCAGCACCTAGCTCTAAGAGTGCGCCAAGTCGCCCTCTTCGCTTTACAATTCCTGACGTTGGCCTATGGATACCACCGATAACTTTCAACAAGCTTGATTTTCCTGATCCATTTGGGCCAAGTAATGCAAGACTTTCACCAGCATTTAATGTAAACGAAACGTTTCGTACCGCCCAAAAACTATTCCGAGGATCGTGGCCTCGCGTTAGACGATCGCGAATAGTTCGAGCTCTTTTGAAATCAAATTTTAGAGAAACATTTTCTACTACGAGAATTTCTCCCACTATAGCTCCCGCGCAAAGTTAGGCTCAAGCTTTAAAAATAAACGATAGGCAAAAAGTAAGAAAATAATTGAAACTAAAAATAAAGCCCAAAGGCTCAGCGAAGAAATTGAATAAAGATTACTAGCGACTTCTCCGGAGGAAAATTTTCTTTCTCCGGGCCATAAGGCATCCTGTATTCCAATGAAAATGGTTGCGAAAGGATTTGCCAAATATACATCAAATAACAAAGTTGATTCGAACCTTGTCCGAACTTGATCGTAAACAAATGTCCAACTATAAATAATTGGACAGGCATACATCAATAAAGTTATTGATAGATCGGTAAGTGGCTGTACATCCCGAACGTACACATTTACCGCACTTAACATCAAAGCCATGGCTAATGTAAGAATGGCTAAAATTGCAATTGCTAAGGGTAATGTTAGAAGATCACCCGGTGAAGGCCACTTGCCGAAAAATACGTATCCCAGTAACAACACTGGTATTTGAATCAAAACATTTACACCAGCAACGATGACAGACGTCAATGGAATAATTTCTCTTGGAAAAGCGATTTTTTGAATTAAACCACTACTATTTACAATTGAATTGGTGCTGCTTCCTATTGACTCAGCAAAAAATCCCCAAAACATCAAACCCACAAATAAATAAAGTGCGAAAAAATCTAGAGACCGACTAGCGCCTAGTACTTCCCCGATAATAAGTGAGTAAACAATCAACATCGAAATTGGCTTTCCCAGTGCCCAAGCAAACCCAAACAAACTTCCACGGTAACGTGATTTAATTTCTCTTCGCACTAGGGCGTAAAGTATGGCTCTAGAATTAAATAATTCTCGAAAACCACTTGATATGTTGCGGTTCGATGTACTGACTATCCAGTCGTCGGTCCCCGGCATTTATTCCCTTATCTTTATAACCCACTAAATGATACAGGTTTAGAAATTTAATAATTACTTTTTGAACCTTCATATTTATGGCCTTACTATTTAAGGAAATTAGCGAAGTTTCAAATAGGGCTTCAGTTTAATTACTATGCAATTGATAATTGCATTTATAATTTTTGTGGAAGTTTACAACTTTTATATCAACATTTTAATTATTTTGGCTCCGTAGCTCAGGGGATAGAGCAGAGGTTTCCTAAACCTTGTGTCGCATGTTCGAATCATGCCGGGGCCACACTTTTATTGCTAACATTTAAGAAAAGGTAGAAATGAAGTCTTTTATTAAGTCTACCATTCGTGGGACATTGCATAGATTTTTTGATCGAATCAACTCAAGCAACCCTTTTCTCAAAACACGATTTTCTCAAATTGAAACATTGATACGGAATTTAGATATACGGGTACATAATTTAGAAAAAAGAGTTCATGAAATTGATTATGAACTAAGAGCGAAGCCCTTTATTTCCGACGAAGAAATGTTGCTAACTTTTTTCGAAGAAAATGGTTCAAAGATAGGTTTTAAATCTGTCGGCAAAAAGGATTTCTCCTATGCAGACTTTGAACATCTTTACAGAGGTCCTGAGAACTTTATCCTAGAAAGGATGAAGTTCTACCAGAAATTTTTTTCACAAAATTCAAAAGTGCTCGATGTAGGTTGTGGTCGTGGTGAACTTATAAGAGTTCTGAAAGAAGTTGGGATTGATGCCTTCGGCATAGAACCCGATTTTTCCATGTACGAAATTGCTTTAAGTCAGAATTTAATCGTTGAAAACTTGAATTGGAAAGACAAGTTTTCTCAGCTCGAGTCAAACTGTTTAGACGGAATAGTCATGATTCAAGTAATTGAGCACCTACTGCCTGAGACTTTTAATGAATTTTTTACTGAATCTCATAGAATTTTGAAACCTGGAGGTAAATTGATTTTAGAGACAGTAAATCCGCACTCACCTGCAGCCTTAAAGACATTTTGGCTAGACTTAACTCACGTTAGGCCGATTTTTCCTGAATCGATAATGGATTTAGCCATTCGAACAAGATTTTCTTTTGGCTACGTATTATTTCCATATGGAAACGGAGTTTGGGAGAACGATATTCGAAACTCAGGTGAGTACGCAGCGATTCTTGAAAAGTAGGTTAGAGCTTGTCTGACATTATTAAATCTGACTGTGGAAATTGGAAAATTTACGGAAATCCAAAGCCGAAAATTTTAATTGCTGGTCATTCTCATACATTCGCAATGTATTTAGCCTTGATGAAAAATGATTATTTTCAAGAGAAATTTGGACTGGTTGCTCAATCAGATTTTTCGGTTCATAAACAACAAGATGAGAATTATTGGCGATTCGTTCAATCATTTAGTGCTAGTGAGTGCAAAGCAATTTCTTGGAATGGAAATCAACACAACATTCATTTTTTGCTCAAAACAGAGTATCAATTTAAATGTCTCGGATTAAATGAAAATTTAAGTGTTCCAGTAATTCCCCAAAGCCAAATCAGGGAACTGTATAAACCTACTTTTGAAGAATTAAAAATGGTCTTAAATGGATTTTCAAAATCGGCATCGGTAATTCTATTAGGAACTCCGGCTCCAAAGGATAAGCAATTTTTAGATAAGCATTTAAAAAATGATCCTTACTTTACTCAAATTGGAGAAAATTTAGGAATATCAAAGAAAGATCTTTCGGCGACAGATAATAACATTAGAGCCTACATGTGGAAAATCACTCAAAAAATGACTCAAGAAGTTAGCGCTAAATATAATTACGAATTTTTTCCTTCACCGGCCTTGAGCTATAACGAGGCATCAATTCTTTTTTCAGATTACTATGCTGATGATTTAACGCATGCAAATGAAAAATATGGAAACTTAATGTTGAAAGAATTGATTAATCACTTTGGGTTACATGATGAATAAAAACCCATATAAATTTTTGGAATCAAAGGCTTTTTGGTCTAGATCGGTTTCCGATAATTTTGATCCAATTGAATTAATTAATGAAAAGTCTCCTCTTTTGCGCATAAATGAACTTGTTGCTTCGGCAGGAAGTTGTTTTGCTTCAAACATAATTCCATACATTGAAGATGCAGGGTTAAAGTACATTCGAACTGAACAAATTCCAAAAGTTTTTTCATCTTTAGGTGAAAATCTTGGATACGCAAATTTTTCTGCAATGTACGGGAACATCTATACAGCACGTCAACTTAGGCAACTTTATGAAAGATCACTGGGCACATTCCAACCATATGAAGATCGTTGGGTTGAAGATCAGAAAGTCATAGATCCCTTCCGACCAGGATTAAAGTTTCCTGCTCATTCCCATGAAGAATTTGATCTAATTACAAAATCACACTTGCACGCGACAAGAAAAGCCTTTGAATTAGCTGATGTTTTCGTTTTTACTTTTGGTTTAACAGAAGGATGGATACATAAAGAAGATGGTGCAACTTACCCATCTTGCCCTGGAACAATTGCAGGAACTTTTAGTGAAAAAAAATATGAATTTAAAAACTTTACCGTAAGCGAAGTCATTGAAGATTTTTCCTGGTTTGTGAAAAAGTTGACCGAAAACAACCCAAAAATTAGATTCATTATTAGCGTAAGTCCCGTTCCCCTAGTCGCGACTGCTACTGAAAATCATGTATTAAGTGCCACAATCTTAAGTAAATCTATTTTGCGTGTAGCTGCACAAGAGATATCTGATAAATTTGAAAATGTTACTTATTTTCCTGCATACGAAATAATTACGGGTCCTCAAGCTCCGGATAGTTTTTTTGAAAAAGACAAACGAAATGTATCCAAATTGGGAATCGATTTTGTAATGAAAGCGCTACTCGGATCGAGTGATTTAAAGCGTTCTAGTTTTTCAAGGAAGTCAAAGTTTCTTAAACAAAATCAATCGAGTGAGAAGCTCACGATGATGTCTGAACAAATTTCTAAGGCTGATTGCGACGAAGTAATGCTTGATGAAAATTTATAAATTTAACTGATTTCAAATTGTCTTCTTATGGACATCCAGTTATCAACGTAGATTGGTAGATCTGGATCTGACTCGTTTGCAAACCAGGGACGAGGATAGATTACTTTGGAATTATGTACTTTGTATGCAATCCAGGCACCCCACCACGAAAAAGTTGAATTACTTATAACTACATGTGAACTTCTAGCCAATTCCAGCATGTCTTGAATTGCTGACTCATTCGAAACAAATTTAATCGCGCCTTTGATGTCTTCGCTCTGGATTAACTTCTTGGCTTTTTCAACATCATCGGTCACAATTATTATCTCTGAAGGGCAGTTTTCACTCTTCTTAATCTCTTGTACGGCATCAAGATAATACGTCTTCTTCGTCAATCCATATGTTTGCTTGGTTTTTGGGTCATCGCTATAGTCACCAAATCTAATGTGAATAGCAATTCGCGATATAACTTCAGACTTAATTAATCTAGAAAACTTATCAGAGTTTTCTAGCTTAATTTTTAATGTATCCCAAGCTGATTCAGTTATTTCGTAATCCTGAAAAAAACCGAAAGCGCCTACTGTTCTACTAGTTAAATCTAAAATGGCACGATGCTCAAAAGATTTTTCAAAAACATAAAATTTTGAAAAAAATCTCTTTTTAATTTTTGTTTTTATTATGCTGACAAGCCAGTGCGACCTACGTGTAATCAAAGTTTGATCTTTAATTAAGTCATGAATCTCTAACTTGCGAGTGTAGTTTCCTGGTTCATCTATTAATTTTCCTAAAAGATTTGAAACGTCAAAAAGTACTTTTCTTTTTAAATTTTCTTCTATGTAAATTGACGCAGACAATTGGAAGAGTTGATTCCCTAAACCACCTGATAAAGTCAAACAAATAGGTTTAGGCATGTATCGTCTACTCAAATTATTGAAGGTCTTAAATCGACTATAAACTCTTCACTTCCACATAAGCGAATCAAATCTTGTTCTAATTTAATGTCACTAGTAATTACTTTAACCTGTGGGTAATAAGCATTAACATCACAAAGCTGCTTGGGATCACCTGTCGTGTCAATGGTGTAATTCCATCCTTTAATAGGATCTACCGGATCAGCAAATGCAGTGAGCCAAAAATTGGCTAGGCGCGAGTCGCCACCGTACCCAAAATGAAAAAACATAGTTGGATTACTTCGATTAATTTTTTCATTTAGCATTTGATTCATGATTGAACTTCTTGGATTTTCCCATCCAGTCCAAATTTTTTTCCAGATTCGATTTGTAGATACAACTGACTCAGAAGCTACAAATACAAGACAAGCGATAAGTGACAATGAAATTAGGTAGCTTTGACGATTGGTTTTAAAGATTTTTTGAATTGAGATGACTAAAAAGCTAAAAATTACAGAAATTAAAATTGAAAACATTATCCATTGATATTTCAATAAATAATAATTCCAATCAAAAAATCCAAGATTGCTAAAATTCTTGAAGACGAACAAAGCTGTAACCTGTATAAATGCCAAGTACAAAAATGCTTTCCCTAAATAAATTTTTTTGATTAGTAAGATTTGTCCGATTACTATCAACAAGGCAATTAAAGAAAAATAAAACTCTGGACTTGAAGCATTTACCGCCCCAGAAGCTGTTAACGCGAGCTTCGCCTGGTAAATCAGTCCCTGTATAAAGTCTGATGTTTTTATCAACAAGACAAGAATTGCTCCCAGAATAAAAATTGCAAAGTCAATGAATCTTCTTGAACTAACAAGATTTTTAAATAAATTCCTTTGCCCCAATAAATAAATTAATGCTGTAAACGGAACTACAAACATCCATGCTGTAATTGTGCTAAGAAAAATCAGTAGCCCTAACAAACTGAAAGAAATCGAAAACTTATTTTTTTCAGTGCTTTCAAAGTACCAAACGGTTAGTGCCACACCAGCACTTATTCCAAAAATTGCGGTGAAAAATCCGTCATATAGGGCAGGTCCTAAAACAAAACTCAGCATGGGTATTACTGAACTTATGGCAATAAGGTGTAACGGTACCTTTCCTTTCGCTTTATTGACACTGCTCCAAACGAATTGCGTCATGGAGGCAAATGACATGCCTAAAATTCCAACCAAAACAATCCACACGATGGCATATAAATACATAAGATTCGGCATGTTTAATACTGCTTGATTTATGCCACTGCTAAATTGACTCAAAACTAAGGCTAAGTATGTGGGTGAACTAGAAGGTTGAATTAAAAAAGATTGCGGGTTTAAAAAACCTAACTCTGTGAGGCTAACACCATTTACAAAATGATTTTTACTATCTCCACTAGAAATCCACGCAACTGCATGTCCCATACTCTGGGCTTTTAAATACAGTAATGCAGCAAATGAAACAAACATCCCAAGTAACGAAGCCAGCAGAAGTTCTATTTTATTTTTAGCGAAAATTTTTAGTTTTACTTCATTGCTTGATTTGGAAAAATACACCGAAGTCAGAATCCCAATCAAAAAAAATAAACTATAAATCTGTAAATCCCATTTAGTCAGGTAGCTTTTGCTAAATATTCCCCTCAGTAACAAATAGCCAGGAGATAAACCAACATATAAAACTGCAACCGCTGAATACTTCGGAATTAAATGTTTGCCAGGTAGAAGTGGCCCTAATAAAAATATTGTCACCACTAATAACAAAACAACACCGAAAAATGCACCTGATATTTTGCTGGCAAGAACTGCCAGCAAATAAAGTCCAAATATCTCAATAAGAGCTGACAATTTTTGGTTTAGACGGGCTGTTGGGCGCACATCTAGATTTTATTGGATTTATAAGATTTACCAAGTCGATCGACTCTCGTTAATTTTCTATGTAGATCACTAAATCAACAAATAGGATCAAATATGACCAATTTGGAAGAATCTCAATTTAGCGTCCAAATAATTAGTACTAATAACTTAGTGAGATCTAATAATCTTCTCGAAAGACTATCTGACCAAAAGATTAACTTTGTGTTGTCGCCTGGAGTGATTCCAACGAATGATGAATTTGAATCAGGTGATCTTCATTCGAGAATAATGAGCCATTTAATTTGTCAACGAAATATAACAAAAGCTGAGGTTGGTTGTGCTTTAGCTCATCGAAAAGCCCAAGAAAATTTTTTATTTTCTGATGCAGAGTTCGGAATCATATTTGAAGATGATGCTGAGA
>JACCDN010170964.1_pt1 | contig 15519 bp, 15 predicted proteins | sample 7441691 | NCBI WGS metagenome assembly JACCDN01 (sample SAMN15323439, study PRJNA562643) | freshwater metagenome | isolation source: river surface water | place: USA:Blue River Watershed | collected 2017-08-16
CCGGAGTGCTGATTGGCTTGCTATTGCCTCGGGGGCAGAAGCTGCAGAAGATTCTCGAACCAGCGGTTGCCTTTGCGATTTTGCCGCTCTTTGCCTTACTCTCGGCGGGGGTAGATCTGAGCCGGATGGCGACTGCAGAAGGCGCGAGCCCAATTATTGTTTTCGGAATTGTGGCCGCGATGGTCATTGGCAAACCACTGGGTGTTCTAGGCACGACCTGGTTGGTAACCGAGTTGAAAATCGGAAGCCTTCCACCCGAAGTGACCTGGCCGCGACTTCGCCGCGTTGGCTTCGTTTTCGGAATGTGCTTCACGGTAGCGATGCTGATGTCTGAGCTGTCTTTTGCTGACTCAGAGGCAGAGCACGCGCTCGCGAATGTATCCGTGTTGATTACAAGCGTGGTTATGGCGAGTTTGGCCATGGCAGCATTGAGCGTTAGAACGAGGCACCTGCATGAGCGATGAACAGCTAGAACCTAACCCATCGCACGAGCAAACCACGTGGGGAGTAGGACCTTGGGTCGGTGCGCTGCCGACTGAAGACTTTTACGACCCCGAGCTATTGCGCGAGGGTGATACCCGCAACGTTCTCGACAAATATCGCTACTGGAAAATGGAGGCGATTGTCGCAGATCTCGATGTTCGACGACACAGTTTTCACGTGGCCATCGAGAACTGGCAGCACGACCTAAACATCGGTTCGATAGTGCGAACCGCAAACGCGTTCTTGGCGGCCGAGGTGCACATAATCGGCCATAAGCGCTGGAACCGTCGCGGTGCCATGGTAACCGACCGCTACCAACACGTGCGACACCACGCAACAGTTGAAGAATTTGTGACTTGGGCTCGTGCAGAGAAACTGCCAATCATCGCAATTGATAACGTGCCAGGATGCCAGCAAATCGAAACCTTCGAGCTGCCCAAAGATTGTGTTCTGCTGTTTGGGCAAGAAGGCCCAGGGCTAAGCGAGGCCGCGCTCGCGGCATCGTCGGCCGTGCTAGAAATCACCCAGTTTGGCTCTACCCGCTCAATCAATGCGAGCGCAGCGGCTGCCATTACCATGCACTCTTGGATCATGCGCCATGTGTTCAAAAAATAAACTTTCTCTCTCCAGTTGCTGTTCGCTAAACTTGCTTGGGAGCGCAGTCGCGTTTCCAATCCCGTTTCTGAGATGAGGCACTCATGCCTGCAGTAGTGATTGTCGGCGCCCAGTGGGGCGACGAGGGCAAGGGCAAAGCCACCGACCTGCTAGCCGAACACATCGATTACGTTGTGAAGTTCAACGGCGGAAACAACGCGGGGCACACCGTGGTAATCGGCAGCGAAAAGTATGCGCTGCACCTTTTGCCGTCTGGCATTCTCACCCCCGGAGTTGTGCCGGTTATCTCAAACGGAGTGGTCATCGATTTGGCCGTGCTGTTTCAAGAACTAGACGCTCTAAACTCGCGCGGCATCGACACTTCTAGATTGCGCATCTCGGCAAATGCGCACGTCATCACTCCTTATAACGTCACGGTAGACAAGGTCTCGGAGCGTTTCTTAGGCAAGCGCGCAATCGGAACTACCGGTCGAGGAATTGGCCCGACCTACGCAGACAAAATCAATCGCGTTGGAATTCGAATTCAAGATCTTTTCGACGAAAGCATTTTGCGACAAAAGGTAGAGGGTGCGCTGGTTGCAAAAAACAACTTGCTAACCAAGGTTTACAACCGTGCCGCTATAAAAGTAGAAGACACAGTTAAAGAGTTGCTTTCATACACCGAGAGGCTAGCGCCGATGGTTGGCGACACCGCACTCGAACTGCACGAGGCCATCGAGGCGAACAAGACAGTTCTGTTCGAGGGTGGGCAGGCAACAATGCTCGACGTCGATCACGGCACCTATCCATTTGTTACCTCATCGAGCTCAACCGCGGGAGGTGCGTCAACCGGTTCTGGAATCGGCCCTGGTCTCTTCACAACCGTTATTGCAATCGTGAAGGCTTACACAACTCGAGTTGGTTCGGGCCCATTTCCAACCGAGCTCTTCGATGAAGACGGCGAGTTTTTGCGAAAGACCGGTCACGAGTATGGCACCACTACTGGTCGCCCACGTCGCTGCGGTTGGTACGACGCACCAATCGCACGCTACGCAGCTCGCATAAATGGAGTCACTGACTTTGTCATGACCAAGTTAGACGTGCTTACCGGACTGAAAGAGATTCCGGTTTGCGTTGCTTACGAGGTAGATGGTGTGCGTCACGACGAGATGCCCGTTTCACAAAGCGACTTTCACCACGCTAAGCCGATTTACCAAACCTTTGCCGGATGGAACGAAGACATCACCGGATGCAAGAAATTTGAAGATCTGCCTAAGACCGCGCAAGACTACGTGCTGGCAATCGAAAAGATGAGCGGCGCTCGTATCTCGGCCATCGGCGTTGGCCCGGCTCGAGACGCAATTATCGTGCGTCACGACATGCTAAAGAAGTAGCGTCGTTTAATTGGTTGGTGCGGGAGTAGAGAACTGCACATCGAGCAACTGCGCGCAGGTTGCCTGAACCATCGAGGTAGCAGCACCTACGGTCTCGAGCATTCCTTCGGCCGATTCCTTGCTTACGTAAGCCTCGAGTTGGGCTAGAGCAATAAAGTTGTCGTTCAACTCTTTGCCTTCGATTGACTCGTCAATTCCTTTGTAGGCACCGCGAAACAGCGTGTAGTAAAAGTCTGTGATGTTCTCGGTTTTGTATGCGTTCTCTAAAGCACGGTTGAAGTTCTCGCAGGCGGCCTTTTCATTGCGCAAATCTTGAGCGGGTTTTTCAACAGTACCCAGATAAACGGTTCCGGCCACCGCAGCCAAGCCAATCAATGAGACGGCGATGACAGCATCGGCCCATCCGAACTTGTATTTCTTTCGAGGCTGCTTGCTGGTCATGAAGTCAAGATTACCCACTCGATTGTGCCCCTGGCTAAGCCGAGAGAGAATAAGCGGGTGACTTTCGAATTTGACGATCTCAACGAGGTTGATGAAGCCGCCGAGTTATGGGGTGGCGGCCCCGCCGAGCTCGTCTACGCTGGCGTCAGGCACATCCCGTTTTATAAGTTCACTTACTTTGCCGACCGGCTCGATCTTCGCAGGGTGGGTTACGAACTCGAAAAGTTCGAGCCACTTTTTAACCTCTTGGATGATGCCCGCACGAGTCAGGCCATTCGCATAAATCGTCTACTGCACCTACCGAGTGGGCCGAACGAGTCGCTCAGGGGCGGCAACAACATCTGGCAGCCTCATCGCGCGCGGGAGGTGGAGTTTCGGGTGATGGAGGTTTTGCATCGCTTTGGGCTTGCGATTGTTGCGCCGACCCTGCGGCGAATTCTGGGCCAGGCTTTCAACCGCGGAGAGATGAACGCCTTTGATATCGACCTAATTGACGTCTTCTACTGGGCGGCCCTAGCGCAGGTCGCCCGCGACTACGTGTGGCGCGATGGGCGTCTCGAAGAGTGGTGCGAGTACCTTGAATACCCGGTAAAACGCGCCTTCGGCCCCGAGGTTCTTGCGGCCTAACCATCTATGTCAGAGGGTACCTCTACAAATAGAAAGTAAGGGCGAGGGTGCTCGGCTGGAGTTTTCACCCCTTTCAACTCCGTCCCTTTCGTCGTTTGGCCGAGCACCCAGACCCCGCCCTTGCGGGAGGCAACCATGAGCTACACCCGAACGAAAACCAGCATTAGTTTCAAGACCCGGCTTGATTACGTGCGCATCGAAAAGCAGAAAGATGGCTACAAGATTTCTGCTGATGCCGAAGACCGCGAAGCCATTTATAGCCTTTCTGAGTCGACAGCGGTAGAAGTGGCCGCAGCAATAGGCATGCAAATCGAAAGCACCTTTCTCGATTTGGTCGAATCAGCAATCCAAGTAGGCAAGGGTGACGAACTCTTCAATCAGATTCAGGCCCTTGGCACCAGTGAATTTTTTTGGATGAACATGGATCAGATTGATCGATTCATGATTGGTGGAGAGAAACCTCGCGAGATTGATCAAGACTAGGGGGCGTCGAGAACGACGCCCCCTAGTCATTTCGCGCTACTAAACCGAATCGCCCACCCGGCCAAAGAAGTTCTTTGGCAGCTCGGCCAGTTGGCTCGGTGAGATTTGGCGATACTCGAAAAATCTCGCCAGTTCATTGGTTGGCCAACGCAGCTCACCTTTCTTCAGTGAAACGTTTGGCAGCATTCCCCAACGACCCTTGGCATCTGGCACCACGAACTCGGTGTTTTTTTCGAAGGCCTTCGCCCAAGCTTTTCTTTGAGCGTCTGACAGGGGTGCGTTTTGCGAATCAAAAAAAGCAATCAATTCGCGAACCTGCGTGAAGTCATCCTCAAACTCTTCAAGCATCTCAATCGGCACCTGACCCTTTTCGACGAATCGCATGAGGTTGCCGTAAGTGTCACGAACACTTTCTGAAAGCGCTGGCAGGGCCCAACCATTTCTCAGGGCTCGCACATGCTGATTGAGCAAAGTTTCGCCAGGCTTTCTCTGCCACCAGATCAGTTGCACGACAACAAACTCGTCTACACCCCAGGCTAGAAGATCTGCATCGGTTGCGCCTAATTCCAGAGCAAAACTCAACCAAGCGAGCTCTTGCGACCACTGCACTAAGAAGTGCTTTTGGCCAATGAATCCGATAATTTGCTTCGGGTCATCGTTGTGCACGGGTGGGTCAATTAGTGAGGCTATAGTGCGAGCACGTACAGCCGCCAGCTGCATCGCGGAGGTTCCGAATTCACCGTCACTATCTGCGTAAACATTCCGAGCAATTTCTGCAGCTCTAATCTCGGGCTCGAGCTGACTTACGTCTCGATCGAGTTGAATGTTGCTTCGAATCTCAGTGAACGGAAAATCCTTAACAATCGCTCGAGTGCGATCGCTAGGCCAGTGGTGAATTTGGCTACCTGAAAGGTCACCGATTTCGTCATGTGCTGACATGGGCGTTAACCCCTTTCCGGGGCCGAAGCCCCATTGTTTTGACTCCGGCGGTTTGCCGGAGCCCTGCTCTTCCCCTGAGGCACCGTTGCAATGGAAACGGTTGCCGCACAGCTAGTCAGGTGCTTAGCGCTGTGGCTCTGGAGCGAGGTCTAGTTAGTTTTCGGCCTCTTCATCTGCCGAAGGAAACAAGAACGGGTTGCGTGCACGAGCTGCTTTTTCACGGATGCTGTCGCTCTGCTCAAGAACCTCGAGATCTAGGTTCGCGCAGTGAGTCTCTTCGATGTACTTCTTCTTGAATGAAGACTCGAGAGCACGCTTGCACTTCTTGCAACGATCTGCACCAAGCGCAGATTTCTGGCACTCAAAGTCGCAGTGCGAGCACTGACCCTTTGAAAGTTTTGTGCCACAGGCACAACGGCCTGGCTTGTTAGCCAGTAGATCTTTGTTCTTCTTAAACACGTATCGCCGCCTTCGTTTTCGAAATGTTGCAGGTTGATTGTCAACAAAGAAATCGAGAGTTGTATTCCCGATACTTAGCTGAATTTTCTAGGCGTTATGAATCCGTAGTGCGGATCATGAGAGTCCTCCATCCAGTTGACAACCGATTTGGTTGCCCGTCTTTTTTCAACCATTCGCACCTTCCCGGGAGGCCCGGAGGTTGCCACGATCTTTTATTGATCGCTATCGGGGGCATGGTTGCCGACCCGATTCTTGTAGCGGTATAGATAGTAACGCGAGCGCCTGACATTTGTTACGGCGACTAGAAAACTTTTTTGCTTCACATATATAGGGATTTATTGTCAGAGCATTTTCTGTTCCCAAAAAACTGGGAACTGATAATCAGAGTTCGTCTTCGATGTCGAAGTCGAGCGGCGAACCTTCGATGTTGAGCTCGTAGAGCCGTGCAGGTTTACCGCGCTTGCTGTTGTCTAACTTGTTTGTCTGTCGAAGCAGCGGTAGCGATGACTGCAGCATTGAACGCCTGAACTGATCTGGCTGCGACTTTTCGCCGCGAGCGACATCCCTGAAGTCTTGAAGGTCACTGATGCGAAACTCGCTACCGAACGGAAGCACACCGAGGTAGCGGAATGGGTCGAGCCGGCCGGTGAATGCATGGCGAAGTTTGCGCCAAGCATAAAAGACGATGTCGTCGTGACCGCGACCAAGAATCTCTCGACCGAGCAAGTCGCGGGTTGTGCGCTTCACGTGGCCGCGGCTTTGGTTTGGGTTGAGTCGGTGGCCGAAGCGAGAAACGCCATCGAATTCTTCAAGACCGTTGTGCTCCGCCTCCCAACGATCAATGAACTCGGATGAAGTCACGAGCTCAAGCCCTACCTCATTGCGACCGCCAAGGTAGTTGCGCAGGTCATCAAAGCTAATTGCACCCCAGTAGGGTATTGAGATTTCGCGTCGGTCGGAGCCTGGCTGGTGTTTGTCGAATATCGAGATTTGGCGCAGCTTAACCTTGGCCTTGACGCCTAGAACGTCCCACACGATTCGCTGGGCTGATTCATCGATGGTCTCTTGGCCAACTACGAAGTCACCCGGCAGAATGCGGGTTTCGGTTGGGCTATCAGGGTCGCGCATTGTGACCACGTAGAGCCCAACTCCAGTGTCAGTGGCCCCTGATAACTTATCTGACCTAATGAGAGAGTCAGCCCACAAAGACCCGGCCAGGGTCTCAGAGTCAACGATGGTGAACAGCGCGAGGTTCACGACCAAGTCTGGCTTTAACCGCTCATTTCCGCTCATTTGAGACTCCTTCCGGGTCAGTTTACAAGAATTTCAGCCAATACCGTAATGAAATGTCAGACCCTGCGTATACTCTTACAGAATAACAGCGAAAATGAGTGAAAAAAGAAAGGTTTTAGACATGAACGCAGATAACAAGAATTGGGCCTCTGAAGTGGCCAGCAACATTCCGCTTGATCAACTGCTCAGCCAGTTGGCTCAGGCACGCCCCACAGCAACAAAGCTGCTCGGTGCAGCTCTGCCGCAGCTTCACGTTGGTCGCGGTTACCGCGTTGCAAACCTTGAGTGGTATCCGGTCTGGTCAGACGCACCGGTAAAGCCACGCAGCTACGTCACCGAGTTCAGCGCAGGTCAAGTCAAAGTGGCCGAGCAGGCACAGGCTACCGTGGGTGGCTTGCAGATCGAAAACACCACCCAGAAGCCGGTGCTGCTCTTCGAAGGCACCCTGCTCGAGGGTGGCTGGCAGCACCGCGCACTAACCAAGACGGTTTTGGTGGCGGCGGCATCCGTGGTTTCATTGCCCGTGGTCTGCGTCGAGCAGGGTCGCTGGGGCGGCGAGGCTCACCAGGTGATCGGCAAGAAGGTTGCTAACGGAGCCATTCGGGCTGGTCTTCGCGGTCTTCGCAAGCAGGGGCAAACTGTCGCTCAAACACAAGCAGACCAGAGTGAGGTTTGGTCGACTGTAGCCCGCATGGCACACGAATTGAATGAGTTCGCGCCATCGCAGTCATTTGTTGAGATGCGCAACAACCTCGACGGTCGCGTGCAACTTGATCCGATTGTTGCGCTCGCCGGTCAACGCGGAGTTGTGATTGCAATTGGAGGCCACCCCGTGGCTCTCGAGCTATTCGATCACCCAGACACTCTCGCCGAGCGTCTCGAGTCGATTGTTCAGGCATATGTTGCAGAGTCTATGGTTCGTCCGTTTGTGCGCACCCTGAGCTCTCGCGTGCGCACCTTCGTTGATCGCACCCAGCGTGAAGCGCTCACCCAAGAGATCGATTCAAATCGCAAGCGCACAACTTCGAACGCACACGTGGCATCAGAAGCGCTTTTTGAAAACGACGAACTGTTGCACCTTTCGACGCTAAACGTAAAGCACGAGTTGGTGTTGGCCGCATAGTGCCGAAGCCGACGAGGCGTGCTGGGTGCGCAAGCCGCGCACCATCGAATTACAACAAACAAATTTTCCGAATCTATTTAGAAGGATGTGATTGTCAATGCAAGTTGACTTCCGATTTGAGCACCACCTGGTGAAGGCCAACACCACAACACCAATCGGCCTAATGATCGAGTGCACAGCACCAGCCGCACCAATCGATGCAAACGCTACAGTTCGAGCATCTCAGGGTGTGGTCTTTGTAATCGACCGCTCCGGATCGATGGGCAGCGGCCGTCTCGAGTTGGTTAAGCAGACCATTCTCGAACTACTGTCACGCCTAAACCGCAACGACTTTCTATCGGTTGTCAGCTTCGACGACAACGCGATTGTTGACGTTGAGATGAAGCGCGTATCTGAGCACAACATGTCTGAGGTGCGTCGCCGCATCGGTGACATGCGGCCAGGTGGTAGCACGAACCTAGAGATGGGCTACCGCAAGGGAATCGAGCAGGCATCACTTGCTGGCGTCGAGACCAAGATTGTTTTGCTGTCAGATGGCCAGGCCAACGCCGGAGTTGTCGACCCAGCATTGCTTGGTCAGTTGGCGGCACGGGTTACCGAGCACCTGATCACCACCTCCACCATCGGCATTGGCACTGGCTACGACGAGCGCATCCTTGATGCTCTTGCCGTTGCGAGCAGCGGAAACCACTTCGCTGCAATCGAGTTAGGTGAAGCGGTAGACGGCCTCACAGCCGAATTTGACGACCTGTTGAACAAGACCGTGACGAACATTAAGGTGGCAATCGAAATGACGCCACGCTTTAGCGTTGCCGCTTCGAGCATTCGCAAGACTCAGTATTTGCGCAAGTTCACTGCACAGGGTGGGTTCGCGAACGCCGAGCTAGGCGACATGTGCTCGCAAGAAGAGAAGAACTTTGTGTTCGACCTCAACTTGGGTGCGGTTGACTTCACCGATGGCGCTTCAGAGCAGGCGGCGAAGATCAACATCGAGTGGCTCGACCTAGCAACCAACCAGGTGCGCAGTCTTCAGACCGAGCTAAACGTATCCGTGGTGAAAGCCGAAGACTATGTTGAGCCAGCTCGAGATGAAGACGTTCTCGCCGAACTTGCGACCATTCGCCTGCAGGAGCAAAAAGAGCTAGCCATTGCTCTCATGCGCGACGGCCGTGCGGCAGAAGCACAAGCGCTGATGGCTCAGCTTGGCATGGAGTATGAGCGCATGCTTGAGGAGTTTGTTGGCATGAGCGCGCGCTCACGCTCTCGTATGAGAAGCGAGTTGTCTGAAAGCATGGCGTTCTCGACCATGCGAGACGATGAGTTTATTAAGCGCAGCACCGAGAGCATCAACCGCAAGCGCTCTAACAAGCCCGACCCTCGCAAAAAGGGTGATGTCTAATGTGGGTATTCACTGAGACCGGGTTCGTTAGTGCCGTGCGAAAAGACAGCACACCTGATGTAATCACCGTGCGCGCACGTGATCGCAAGTCACTCGAATCTTTAGCTGAGCTTGCTCAAGTTGAGATCGCCAAGTCACCAAATGGCGACTACCCGTATCGCTTGTTTGTTGCCACCGAGGTCTGGGCCGAATGGGTCAGCCTCGTGGCGATGAACATCGACTACGACAATTTCAAAAGCCACGTGGCGCAAACACGTGGTTATGACTACGCTCACGAACTCTCGCGAGTGTGGTCGGTGATGCTAGATACAGAGGATGAAGATGCAAGACCGCACTAAGAAACTGCCCCTATGGGTTGAGTACGGCGAAATCTATCTCGACTGGTTGTTAGGTGCGGGCGATGGCTCGCACCCAACTAAGCCAATACGAGCCAAGATTGCCGTCGAGAAACTAGTCGAAAGACTCAAGGGCTCGATCTTGGTTCACGACCCTGCTCTAAATGCCGATGTCGAGGCCGACAAGCTCGAGTTGGCTAAAGTTCACGGCGAGGCGCACATCCATGGGGCAGTCAACAACTATGTCGACAACCTTTGGAGTGGGTCTAGCCAATCGATGTCGCGCGCTGGCTTGGCTATGTTTCGTGGCACCGTTCGTGCGGCTCGTGCACTCTTGACGGGCAAAGCACGCGTTGCCTTCAACCCTCAGGGGGCGAAACACCACGCTATGCGCAACAATTCGAGCGGTTTTTGCTTGTTTAACGACATGGCCTGGGCCGCACTTGAATTTGAGGCTGCAGACCTAAAGCCGCTTTACCTCGACTGGGATATTCACGCTGGCGACGGTGTCTACGAGCTTCTTCGTGAAACCTCGATTCCAACTCTGAGCATCCACAACGGTTCGATTTTCCCGGGCAACTCAAAAATGCAAGATCGCTCTCGAAGCTTGGAGCGCCACACTGTTCATCAGGCTGCCGAGCACGCCTACAACTGGAACGTGCTCGACGACGATGGCGACGAGGGTTTCAAATGGGCAATCGATGAGGCTGCAAAGGTAATTGACGGTTACGCACCGAATGTCATCCTGCTAGCTGCCGGAGCCGATGGGCACGAAGGCCAAAATGACCTGGGCATTAGAAACAAGTACACCTACGCCGGCTTCGAGTATGCGGCCGACAAGGTGGCTGAGCTTGCCGAGAAGAACAACGCACTGGTGCTGATTGGCGGAGCGGGCGGTTACCAGGCGAAAGACCACACCCCAGAAATCTGGGCAAGGGTGGTAGAACGCATCTATAACCGACTTTCTGCCTAAATGTCAGAGGGTGCCACTAACGTAACCAGTGAAAGGAGAGGCCATGCTGTTTTTGAGCGATAACGACTTTATCGATGTAGTCAAAGAAGAGCAGTTTGCCGACGTGGTGACTGTGAGCGCAAGCTCCCCGTTAGCGCTAGCAAAATTCAGACACCACAGCGAAAGCAAGATCGTTGTCAACACTGAAAACTTTTCCTTTCCCTTCGCTGTTTATGTCACTCCAGAGTCAGCCGCACAGCTGCTCAAGTGCAGTCGCGTCTACTCTGCAGAGAAGGTTGCGAGCTTTTCATCTGAGCCTGTTGCCTACTGCTTTCGCGGTTACGACTCAGAAACAGAAGATCCAACCTGGGGCTACTGCTGGCCCGACGAAGTTGAAGATATTAGGTTCGGAATTGTAGGCATAAAAGAGCTGAGCTTTTATCCGCTCTTCGAGGTTCCCGAAGAACTACAAGAATCAGTGAACGAAAGAGGGTAGTTGAAGATGGCAAGTCGCAAACCATACATTCAGGGGCAAAAAGAAACCTTTGCAATTTCACGTTCGAAAATTGAGAACTTCGTTCAGTGCCCTCGCTGCTTTGTTCTCGATCGTCGTCACAAGGTCGCAGTACCCAGCGGCCCATCCTTCACAATCAACACCGCAGTCGACTCATTGCTGAAAAAAGAATTTGACATCCACCGCGCGGCCGGAACAGTTCACCCGGTAGTCAAGCAGCTAGGGCTAGATCTTGTTCCGTTCAAAGACCCAAAAATGGATGAATGGCGTGCAAACTTCAAGGGCGTTCGTTACCTACACGAGCCCACTAACCTCGAGGTCTACGGTGCCGTTGACGACCTCTGGCTTAACGCTGAAGGTGAAATTGTCGTAGTCGACTACAAAGCAACGGCAAAAGATTCCCCGGTCGAAGAACTCGGCAACGAACGCTGGCACGATGCCTACCGCCGGCAAATCGAGGTGTACCAGTGGCTGCTTCGCCAACTGGGATACAAGGTAAGCAGCACCGGGTACTGGCTTTACGAGACTGCGCGCAACGATGCGCCAGAGTTCAACCAGAAGCTTGATTTTGACGCTCGCCTAATTGCTCACGAAGGGTCAACCCACTGGGTTGAATGGACACTCCAAGACATCAAGAAGGCTTTAGACAGCGACGGGCTGCCATGGTCAAATGACAACTGTGGGGTCTGCCGCTACTTCGACGCTCGAACTTCGGTTACCAAGCCTTCAGATAGAGAAGACGCGCCTCGATGCGAAACCTGTTCGAGCCGCCTAAAGCGCGCCATTTATGGAATGCCAAGCGGCCCAGTTGATGAGAATCGCTACTCGGTGCAGGGCTGCATAATTCCCGATGGCCCACTCCCCGAATGGATCTGCGACACCTGCAGTGGCTAGGGTCAAGGTGGTTCTGGGTGACATCACCAAATTAGAAACAGACGCGATAGTTAACGCCGCCAATGTCTCTTTGCGCGGCGGGGGTGGAGTAGACGGGGCAATCCATCGAGCTGCCGGCCTGGGAATGCTGCAAGAACTGACCGAGAAGTATCCCGACGGAATCGTAGTTGGTGAGGCTGTAGCTACCTTTGGTCACAACCTCAAGGCGATGTATGTGATTCATGCAGTTGGCCCCCGCTACTACCTAGAAGGAGTCGATCACGCCAAACTTCTCGCCGACGCCTACAGAAATTCAATGAGAGTTGCAAACCAACTTGGATGCAAGTCGATTGCTTTTCCGTCCATAAGCACCGGTGTCTACGGCTACCCCGTTTCAGCGGCAGCCGAGATCGCCGTTCGAACTGTGCGCGAAGAAGTCAGCGCCGGAAGCGAATTACAAGAAATTGTTTTTTGCTGTTTCGACTCAGAAACGGCAAATCAATATCATTCCCTCTTGGCATAGAGGCGCACAGGAGCGGGTCATCCACTTTTAGCTCGTTTGGCTAACAAAAGTAGAATAAAGATGTTATGCGCTCAACCGCCAACCCCCTGTTTCGAGCCCTAACCGCACTGCTGGTTGGGTTGCTCACCCTTACTGGTTTCCAGGCTCTTGAGATTGCAAACGCTCCAAGGGCATCAGCGACCCTGATGAATCTTGATGCGCCGGTTATAAACTCAATAACCTCACCGGCCGGCAACCAGTTAACAGTTAATTTCAGCGCGCCTTCTAACCCTTCTGGTCTGACCATTACCGCCTACCAAGTTGAATACTCGACTAATGGCTCAACCTGGACTGTCGCGTCAAGTTCGGTTGCTGCCAACGCCACCACTTACACAATCTCGGGATTAACCCCAAGCACAAACTACTTTGTGCGCATGGCAGCATATGCTGGTGATCTCGGTGCCTATGGATACCTTTGGCAAAAGATTTACTCGGTAAGTAATCCGCTGCGCAACGCAAGCAACCAAATAGTTTATGACGCTGGTTTCGGTCTTGGTGGGTCAGATGCAGCGGTCACGTATGCAAGCACAAATTACTCAAGAATTCGTTACCTGATGAGTGCAACTTACGACGGCGCGAATCGTTTTGTCGATGCTAACTTCAGTAAAAACATGTCGAGTCTTGGCAGCGGTAGCGAATCTTTTACCACATCTTCGAACCTTCAATATCTACGTGTGCCTTCGAGCGACACCAACACCGCAAACAGATTTGAGATTCAAGGCGACGTTAGCGACCTAACTGTTAGATCAAACGTTTCAGATGTTGAAAACGGCTCGGAGTTCTCGGGGCGACTCGAGATCTGGCCATGGAATTATGCGGTAGCACCGAATACAGGTCTTTCATCGGTTAGAAGTTCAGGCATCTACGACGATGGAGATTCTTGGGACTCAAGCGGAATGTACGGTTCATTTCAGCTGCATCGTTTGTCTGCCGACTCAGCCAAAAGAAAAACGATTTTTGCGTGGAATCGCCATGAATGGACTGTAGCTGACATCGGATTCGGTCAGCAAACCTCGCAGGCTGGAAATGCCCACACTGACTGGACCTTTGCATCTTCGAATTCTCCTTACAGCACACGAACAAACTTCAATCTCTCAATTTTCATCAATCCTGTGGTTACAACGGCCTCCGGCTTCACCGTTTCATATGCTCTGAATGGAGCAACAGGAACCGCCCCGAGCCAGACAGCTCACACCGCGGGTACCGTGATCACATTGCCTACGGCTTCGGCCTTTAGCCGACCTGGCTATAACTTCGCGGGCTGGAACAACGGCACCACAACTTTTGCAGCGGGCGCTAGTTACACCGTTGGTTCGTCGAATGTAACCATGACGGCGCAATGGACTAGCGCACTTGTTCTCGATTACGACGTTACCGATACCAACTCTTACACTTCAGGTACAACTTGGATAAACAGAAATTCAAGTTATACAAACGCTACGTTGTCATCTTCAGCGATAGCAAACAGAACCACTCAGACTATGCAATTCAGCGGGGGAACACACGCGACCACCGGAAACATAAATGCAGGCCTGTTCAGTTCTGGCCTAACAATTGACATCTACGGAAGTTTAGGAAACGACTCCTCATCATCTTGGGAGCGATTTATAGATTTTGGAAAACTGAAACCTAGCAGCATCTACGCGAATGATAGTTACAACCTTGACGTGGGTCGTTACTACAACACCAACAAAGTGTTTCTTGAGATTTTTAACCAGAACAGCGGCACTTCATCAATTGGTCACTGCATGTCGAATACAGATCAACTTGATAACACCATTCGCCGATATACATTCGTGCTAACGGGTACAAGTTGCAGTCTCTTTGTAGATGGTGTTCAAGTTCAGGTGATAAACAGCTTCAGCGGCACTGCCTCGTCATCAATCTCTTATGGCCTTCCCTTGAATACAACATGGGATAAAAACTTAATTGCTAGAAGTAACTGGGCGCACCTGGGTGATGCTGATGCAACTGGAAGCATTCGTTCAATCAGAATGCTGAACAACGCGAGCACGCCTTCGGTAATTGATCAAATCGATTCTGGCCGCTTGGTCTACAAGACAGTTTCGTATAGCTCACCAGAGACGGCTACCCTGCCTCCGGCCGATGTCACAACCGGCACTTTGAGATTACCCCTCGCCAGCACTGCAACTCGAAGTGGCTTCACTCTTTCAAACTGGTTTACCACCAGCGCGAGAAGTACAGTGGCAGCGGCCCCCGGTGGAGACTTTGCCGTAACCTCTTCAACCACTCTGCATGCAGGTTGGACTGCCGCAGCCTCGGCTCAGTCGGTCCTTACCGTTACGTCAACATCTGGCCAGTTTGGTACCTCGCTAACGCTAACTACCAGTGGTGGCAGCGGCACGGGTGCGGTGACCTATTCGGTTTCGAATGGAACAGCCACGGGATGTTCGGTTACGGGTAGCACTCTCAGCTTCACATCGGCCGGAACTTGCATTGTTACGGCCACCAAGGCGGCCGATGCCAATTTCTTGGTTGCCTCTAGTTCGGCTACCACCGTGACTCTTGCGCCCAGAACCGTATCGGTTACCGCTGGCACCAGAAACATAAGTTTTGGGGGCACCTTTACGAACAGTTACTCTGCCGGAACGCTTGTAGGCGCTGACGCGATCTCGACAGTGACATATACCTATCTGGGAACCGGCTCAACGAGCTACGGACCCTCGACTGTGGCTCCGACTGCTGTTGGAACTTACTCGATAACCCCAGCTGTGACCGCCCTTTCAAGCGGAAGCCTTTCGAATTACAACTTCTCTTATACCGCGGGAACTCTCACGATCGGACTGGCGACCCTGAGCGAACCAGGCTCTGTTTCTTCGGGCACCACTCCTGGAGTTTTGAAATCAATTGACGTGTGGTGGCCGGCTGTCGCCAACGCATCCAGTTACACAATTAAGTTTAATACTGGTGGCGTAGACGTATTCACCGTAGATGTAAACACAACATCAACAACTGTCGCCGACTCACGCTTTATCAACGGAGCTGCTTACAACATCACCGTTCGCGCAAATGGCACTGGCAACTACG
>JACCDN010621213.1_pt1 | contig 15515 bp, 14 predicted proteins | sample 7441691 | NCBI WGS metagenome assembly JACCDN01 (sample SAMN15323439, study PRJNA562643) | freshwater metagenome | isolation source: river surface water | place: USA:Blue River Watershed | collected 2017-08-16
AAATCAACATCGGCATCCACATGCTGTTCATCCGCCTCATGATGATCTGCGTGCTCACCCATCATTTCCATGTGCACGGATACCGGCGGCTCCTGTCCATCAAAACACAAATGACCATGCGCACCGCTCCAGCTGGCAATTAACCAGATGATGAGCGCCACAAAGGCCCAGGTTTTATGATGGAGGATGTTTTGCACGCAAATCTCTGTAAAAAAGAGGGGGGGCTTAAAAATAAAGAACCCGCGTAGATTAATACATCTGCGCGGGTTAGCGATACTAATTCTCAATAAAGATTAATTGGTTGCCAATAACCGGTCGTACTTGCGGCTCAGCATATCGTAGAACTGCTCGCGCACTTGGTTTACGCCCATCTTCAAAGTGGTGATTTGCTCGTGACTGATATCTTTGCGGCATACATACACTTGCTTGCGGAACACGGCGATTTTGGCACCGTACAAACGTAGGCTGCGTTCTAAGTTTTTCTCACCCAGCATTAAGAGCTTAGCTTCGGCATCTGCCAGTTTGCGAAACTCGTTCACCAGTTCGGTATTCACTACGTCTAGCTCCTGACGGCGCGCCGTCGGCCAGCGCTCGCCAAATTGAATAGATTCCACCACCAGTGACGAATATTTGGCGAATATATGAGTAACCGTGCCTACCTGCGCCGATACATCTTCCAATATCTGCAAACGGCGATTTTCGCGCGGCCCGCTGTTTAAATGCGCACTGCGCCACAGAATAAACCAAGCAATGCTCGCCGCAATCAACGCGCCCAGCCCGATTTTAAGCGAAGTGTCAGTTAATTGAATAAAGGTTTGTGAATCCATGGTGTAGGCCTCGCTGTCAGAAAAACGTCGTAAATAGTTATTCAAACAGGAATCTGCAATTACTAGACCAAGTCACGCTATGTTTGTGCTCTGCTTATTTCCCGGGAGCAGAGTTTTTGGACGCTTCAAGTATGGTTTCTATAACTGCGCTGATCTCACTAAGCAGAAAGGGTTTTGAGATGTAATATTGAAAGCCCGCACCTACATAATCTTCATCTAAATGATAGGCGTTTGCACTTATGGCAATGGTGTAAGGAAGCAATTCGGCACGATAGAGTTTGATGTGTTGCAACAATTCGAAGCCATCCATTACTGGCATTTGAATGTCAATAAAGAGCGCGTTTAGCTGATGACTTTTAATAATATCCAGTGCTTCAACGCCATTTGCCGCTTTCAACGATTTAATGCCTAACTTCGAAAGCACCTTGGCTAATATATCGCAGTTAATTCTAACGTCGTCCACGATTAATGCTGTTAGGTTGCTGCTACTAAAGTCTTGCAATTCAATGGAGGTGTTATGTTTTGCGGGTGGAAGTTCCAGCTTTGCGGCGGTTAGCGGCAGTACAATCTCAAAGCGTGTGCCTTTGTTTACTTCAGAACTAAACGTAATAGTTCCGTTAAAAAGGTTAACGAGCTTTTGCACAATCGTTAAGCCTAGGCCAGTCCCACCATATTGTTGACCTGCATGCCCTTGAAAAAAAGGTGTGAATAAATTCTCTTGCTGTTCTTGGGTTATGCCTGTGCCAGTGTCGGTAATTGCGACATGGAGGCAGCTATCTATTGTGGAGCACTCCAATGTTATTTTTCCGGATTGTGTGAATTTAATGGAATTACCCAACAAGTTAATCAGAATTTGAGATATTTTTGATTTGTCTGTGTAGGCGCTATAGTTAGTCGGAATGTTCACATTGCAATGCCACTCTAAATTCATTTGCTTGCAGCGAATTTTGAATGTCTGATTGATGGTGTCAATTAAATCAAAAATAAATATATTTTCACAAAAAAGCTGCATAGAGCCGGATTCAATTTTCGAAATATCTAAAACATCGTTTAATAATTCCAGTAGATGTCTTCCTGATATATCTATAGCTTGGATTGTTTCTATGTGTTCTTTGGGGAAGTTTTTCTCAAGGCCGAGTAGTTGTGTGTAGCCCAAAATCGCATTCATCGGTGTGCGGATTTCATGGGACATGGTGGTAAGAAAAGTGGTTTTTGCTTTATTTGCTTGCTCTATCTTGGCTGTGTATTGATTAATTTCGTTGTAGATTAAGTTAATCGCATCAATAACAGATGTGAACTCATTTTTGGCAGGATAGTACACCGGCTTTATATAAAGTTCCTCGCGATCAGTCAGTTTAATGCTGTCGCTTATCAGTTCCTTTACCTTTTGAAAGGGTCTGAATAGAATTTCTAAAAGTATCATCATGCCAATTATAAATAGAGTGATGATGATGGCACCATTTACGACGGCTTGTTTGGTGGCTTGTTCAATGTCTTGGTTTAGTTCCTTTTCTGGTATTGCCACGCCCAGTAATAAGCCAGCGTCGCTTTTTAAATAATAAATGCGATAAAAGGTGTTATCTATAAACACGTCTTTAGCTGTCTTAATATGTTGGTTTGGCGAGAAGTTGAGATCTAAATTCTTGAGCCAGTAGATACTTTCACGTTTACTCATAACGCTTGATGGGTAAAGTGTATTCGATAAAATGAGATTGCTACGAGTGTCGATGAGGAATGTTTTGGAATTTTTTGTGATTGAAATGCTTTGTACGAACTGAGTCATTTCAACTAGCGACCAATCAATAGTTGCCAAACCAATAATCTTGCCGTTGGTATCGTTCATAAAGGCATCAACAGTCATCATTAATGCTTTCGAGCCCGCCTCGTCCCAATAGGGGCTTGTCCAATAGGTTTTTGATGGCCTCGCCTGTGTTCGATCCCAATGTGCCGGCAGTGCTTCTAGGTACCAGCTTTGTGAGTGGTAGTTGTACGCTGCGCTACTTAAATCCCAAGTGAACTCAATACTTTTGTCTTTGTTCCAAAAAGCATAAGGGCCATAATGAATTTTTTGCTTGTCGAAAACATGTGGCTCATACCAAAGTCCACCACCTATTGACTCTGGGAAATGGGAAAAGCTTTCTATTAAAAAGGATTTTAATGCGGGCTCAATGTTTTCAGTGGGCGCATTTTGTTTGAGGATATAAAATAGCTCCCCCGATGTAGCAAGCTCTACGGCTTTATGTTCCATGAGGTTGGTAAGGTGATTTATGCGATTGGCATTGCCTGCGATGGTGGCTTGTATTTGATGTTCGCGAACATTCTCTAGGCTGGCTTTATTGGTTTTCTGTGTGTAGAAAAGTAAAATGCCATAGCCCAATAACTCTAATAAAAATACCGCGATTAATATTCTGGTTTTTATGTTCATACGATCGCTACAAGAGGGTTCCTTAATGTTGCTATAAGTCTAGCTAATCTTGGTATTGCTGCCACTAAGTCACTTTTTAAGAGAGGGCATAGGCTTTCAAGTCCATTAAGGTGTGCGGCCGCGCAAGGGCTTTAATAATCCCTCCAGCCCGTTTACCTTAATGTCGTATAACAATTGCAGTTGTTCGCCCAGTCTGCCTTTTGGCATGGCGTTATTTGCGAGCCATACAACGTAGGGCTCCGGCAGGTCAACTAACACACGGCCAGCATACTTGCCGTAGGGCATTTGGGTGTTGGCGAGTTCAATCAAAATCGTGGGGTCGGGCAAGGCGTTTTCCATTGCCGATTAGCCGCCTGCTAATTTCACGGTATAACCGCGCTTTTCTAAATCCGCTTTAATCTTTTCGCGTTGATCGCCTTGAATTTCAATCACGCCGTCTTTAACTGAACCGCCTACACCGCAGGTTTGCTTAAGTGCTTTGGCGATATTTTTTAATTCCGCTTCATCGACAGGAATGCCAGTAATGGTGGTTACGCCTTTGCCATTGCGACCAGCGGTTTCGCGGCGAATTCTGACTATGCCATCGCCCTTGGGAGTTGCGGCTGCAGGTTTGTCTTCTTTGATGCGTCCGCTATCAGTGGAATAAACTAGACGGCTATTGCTCATAATCTGTCTCACGTGTTCAATAAATACGTTTTCTGTGTGTGGATGTTACTGAGTTTGTGAGTGACAGGGAAGTCAGTTCTTAGTTAACACAGTGTTGCAGCTATATCTTTCAGTGCTGCTTCGAGGTGTTCGTCTAACTGTGTGCCGTATTCAAGATGTTTAATGGATTTATCAATGCCCGCATGCAGCATGCTCAGTAGAGCTTGTTCTTGATTATAAGTTAAACCCATATCAACAAATGAGGACTCCATGTTGGCTAATACATCATCAACTATTTTTACGCTGTCCTTTTTATAATTTTTTTGTAAACTAATTTGTTCGCAAATTACATTAACTCGCTCTTTTAAACCGAGCAGGTTTGACTGTGGTTGATGTTTGTCTTGCTGCGTGAGTGCGTCAATATGATCTAGGTTGAGTAGCATGGTGTTGGCATTTTCAATAAAATGAAATAATGATTTTTTTATGGTGTCATTGGCTTCAGCTAAGGGTAAATTTTTAACTAGCATGGCTATGTTTTCGTGCGTGAAGAACAGCCCTTGTTCGTGTGCAAAAAAATTCCCTTCTTCCTGTAGTATTCTGGTTAAAATTTCTGCTTCGAGTTTGCTGACGAGTCCGCTAGAACTGGCTTCAAAGGTGCCTGAAGCTGCATGAAGCTGAACGCAACAATCCAAGTATATGCTTTCGCATTGAGCAATAAATGCGTTTGCAAAGTGTTGTGCATCGTTAATGTGCAGGCACTTTTTATTGAAATCCAGCATGAGGCGATAAATTTCTTCAGTAGAATGATGGTTTTTTTCACCCGATATAGGCTGTTTTTTTTCTGTGCGTTGCAACGCAAATTCTATTTTTGAGTGAAGGATTTCGGGGTGGAACGGTTTGATAATGTAATCAATACCGCCAGCAGCATAGCCACGTAAAATTTCTTCGGTAGAGTCATTTGCAGATAAGAAAATAATATTTGTCTTTCTTTCTTTGAGTATTGCTTTACAAGTATCGTAGCCATTCATTATCGGCATTGATATATCCATTAAAATTAGATCCGGCTGTGTCTTAGATGCAATATCAATAGCTTTTTCGCCTGTTGTGGCGGCTGTGATGGTGTATTTATCTTTAAGACACTCCATTACTAGTTTGATGTCTTGCGGTGCGTCATCAACGATAAGTATTTTGAAGGGCGTCATTATTAATATCCTGTTGTAGGTCTATTTTTACGAATTGCTTGGCTGGGCTGCTCGATTGATAGAAAACAGTCCAGTAATGGGTAAATAGCTTCAATGTCGAAGCTATCAAAGTGCTTTAGTATTTCTGAAGCTATTGGGTTTGTTGGGTTGGTATCTATAATGGCTAAGAGCACACTTTCTGCTTTAGCTAGGTCTGATTGGCTCAATATAATAAATTCATCAATTTTGCATTTGATGTCTTGCAGGCTTAAATTGGTGTTGGCTTTTCGTGATTCGATGGGCGAAAGCTTGCTCAGTTCATTAATAACCAAGAGTAGCTTTTGGTTTGTTTCTGATATTAATTGTTCGCACAATGCATGATCATTTTCTTTGCAAGCTTTCTCTAGCCGGCTGGCAGCGGAAGAAAGGTTGTTTGCGCCTACACTGGCAGCACTGCCTTTTAATTTGTGTGCTAAAGCCTGTATTGCAGGATAATTTTTTTCATGTAGGTATTCGTTTAATTTTTCACCATCATTGATGTGTGTATTCAAGAACATGAGTAAGACCTTCTTAAGAAGGTCTTGATTGTGGTTGGTGCGAAGTAGGGCTGAATTAATATCAATTTCCAAAAAGCTATTAGGGTCTATCTGGTTGTGCGCTGATGTTTCGTTTTTTGAAATGGGTGGTTCGGCGTTTAGCGAAACCCATGTTTCCAGTAGAGAGAATATTTTTTTGGGTTCTATGGGTTTGGTGAGGTGGGCATTCATTCCTGCGATTAAACTTTTTTCAATGTCTTCTTTGCGTGCATGTGCCGTCATGGCAATGATAGGAAGTGCAGCATATCGTCCATCGAGTGCTCTTATGTGTTGGGTGGCGGTTAAGCCGTCCATTACTGGCATTTGTATATCCATGAGTATAGCTTGGTAATTTTTTTGAGTGACGGCCTCTAGTGCTTGTTGACCGTTTTCAAAACAATCCACGATGAGCCCTTGCGCACGTAAAATCTCACCCCCTATTTCTCTATTTACGGGGTTGTCATCAACCAGCATGATAAGTGTAGATTCGAATTTAGGCGTTACGAGCGCGTTACTTTTTTGCGTGTATTCTGTGGCTTCATCTTCTGTAATGTTTTTTAGCTCTAGCCAAAAGGTAAATGTTGAACCCTTGCCTAACACACTAGAAACTTCAATTTCTTTACCCATCAATTTGGTTAAATGAGAGCAAATAGCGAGGCCAAGACCGGTGCCGCCAAATTTACGGGTAGTGCTTTCGTCTGCTTGTGTAAAGGGTGAAAAAATATGTGCAGTTTTGTCTTCAGGAATACCAATTCCTGTGTCGCTTACAGAAATTTCAATGAAGTTATCTGTACCTAGCTTGACCGAAATGTTAATTGAACCTTCATGCGTGAATTTTATGGCGTTACTGATTAAATTGTAGAAAATTTGTCGAACGCGTGTTGGGTCACCCTCTATAAGCTTTGGTAACGTGGGGTCAATATTGGCGGCTAGGTTTAATTTTTTTTGTTGCGCAGCGATTAAGAATGTATCGGTAACACTTTTAATGGTTGCCGTTAAGTCAAAGGGGATTTCTTCGAGCGTAAGCTCTCCTGCTTCAATTTTGCTTACATCCAATATGTCATTAATGATCGCCAGTAATAATTCACTAGATTCCTTGGCGGTTTCTAGCAGATGGCGTTGATGGTTGGATAGTGCGCTCGACTCTAATAAATAAATAACCCCTAAAATGCCGTTCATTGGGGTTCTTATTTCATGGCTCATGTTTGCAAGAAAGAGGCTTTTGGCTTCATTGCTTGCAATAGCTTGATCTCTGGCAGCTTGTAATTCGTGAGTTCTGGTGAGTACTTTTTGTTCAAGGTCTGCAGTTAGATTTTTCAATGCTTCATTTGAAAAATAGAGTTCTGTGCTCTTGGTCTCCAAGAGCAGCTCTGCCTGTTGTCGAGCCCCTTTTTCACGTTCATATCGCCTTTTGTAGACATCTATATCTTCTGTCATTGCACGAGTCTGCGTAACTTAAATACCACTTTAGTATTGCTGTCGCTGGGAATATCTTCACGATGAATTTGAAATGCCTCTTTAAAGTATTCCATGCATCCTTCAATTAGACCGTGTGCTAAGTGTGAAAAATCGCGTTGAGATTCATAGATAAGTTCGAACTCAAATTCGCTATGTTGTATGTAGGTGAATTTGGGGAGTTCTGCGTCGGGATATAATTTTTTTACTTCTACGTGTATGTGATTATCAATTTTTTTTAAAAACTCAAAGGTGTTGGGGCAGTCGTCAAAAAAGGAAGGAAATTTTTTAGAAAATACACCAGCTAAATGTTTTCCGAAGCTGTGTACTAGGGTTGCCGTTGTTATGCCGGTTCGCTCACTCAGTATTCCAACCATGGCGACAAGTTCGCCGTGGTCGTAAGTACCTACGGTGGTATAGCTTCCTCCTGACGATGGTTTAGTGGTTTCGATTAGGTCATCTACCATGTTCTCCCCAAATTGATTTTCTACCATGTCAGTAAATTCTCGAAATACTATGCCCTTCATGTGTCGGTTCTCTCGTTGGTTGCATGGGCTAAGTATAGGTCAAGATTCAGGCATGCAAGCTTAGTTTCAACTGATAGAATGCATGTAGTAAATGTATGGGGGTGAGTGTGGTCAAAGGTTTTTTTAATCCTCGCTGGGCGGTTGTAGCAGATCAATTTTCTGAGCTGTTTTCCACCTATGGCGAGCAGGGTGCTGGTATTGCGCTTTATCATCGGGGCGAGTTGGTAGTGAATGTTTGGGCGGGTGAGCGCAGCAATCGTTTGGCGAATCTGACCAATCAACCGTGGGATGAAAATACTATCGTCAATATTTTCTCTGCCGGTAAAGGTTTGGTCGCGCTTTGCGTATTGCAGTTGGTGGCACAGGGTAAGTTGAATTTAGATTCGCCCATTGCCCACTATTGGCCCGAATTTGCGCAGAGCGATAAAGCGCAAATTACCGTGCTCGATGTGCTTTCTCATCGCAGTGGCCTCTCGGCATTTCATCAACATATCGCTGACGACCAAATTTTTAATTGGGAGGCTATGACGGCAGCTGCCGCGAGCGAAATGCCTTGGTGGGAACCTAAAACCGGGCAGGGTTATTCACCTTTTATGTACGGTTGGATTCTGGGTGAACTGGTACGTCGCGTCAGTGGTTACGCAAGTTTTAATGATTATTTTCAAGCGCACCTTGCAGTGCCTTTGGGGGTGACCTGTTATTTCGGTGTACCTGATTCGGCGCTGGATTTAATTGCGGATACGGGTCCCCTGAAACGCAATATTACACCCGGCGAAAGCAATGGCGCGGATAGCGTTGCTCTGGGCAAATTGATGAAAGCGGATCCGCGCGGTGTAACCAATCGCGCATTTTGTAATCCCATCAGTCTAATGACGGCGACCAACACGCTGGCGTGGCGGCAAGCGCAAATTCCTGCGGCTAATGCTCATGCGAATGCACGAGCAATTGCGGCTATTTATGGCGCTTTAGCTGATGGGCAATTGTTGTCTGCAGAAACTTTAGCGCTTTGCTCACAAGAGCAAACATTCGGTCATGATCAGGTGTTAGGTTTGCCTTTGCGGTTTAGTCACGGCTTTATGTTGTCGCAGGCAGATCGCTCGGATTGTCGCTATGGCCGTGGCGCGCACGCATTTGGGCATCCGGGAGCGGGCGGCTGTATTGGCTTCGCCGATCCTGACTATCAATTAGGTTTTGGTTACGTCACCTCGCGTATGGGGCAAAATATTTTAATCGATGAGCGCGCAGTACTTTTAATTAATGCCGCTTATGAAGTACTAGGGGAATAACAATGAACAATCAGATGCTGAACGAGCTTGGGGATGAATTGATAGAGTTGCAGACTCGTATTGCCTATCAAGAAGATACTATCAACCAGTTAAATCAGGTTATTACCAAGCAAGATGCTGACATTCTTCAATTGCAGCATCAAATGCGTTTGTTGGCTAAACGTATTGATGAGCTGTCGTTTACTCAAGGTGATGGCAGTGAAGAGATTACTAATGAGCGCCCGCCGCACTATTAAAGTGCCAAATGGCTAAGCTTTTGTTTTCATGATGATTTTTGTGCCAATTTTGCCGTCAAAAGTTTTGTTATAAGCAATTCCCATAGCAACAAATTCTTATAGCTAAACCTGTTTCTTTGGCTAGACTCAGTTTTGAACATTCACATTTGAGTCTACTTCTTACCTATGAGCCATCAACAACCGCATTCAGCCAATTTGGAGGCGCTGAACCCTCTCAGTTTGGAATATGCCCTATTGGCTCCCGATGTTGCTGCGTGGCGCTTTGATATTGATACCGGTGCATTGCAGTTTTCAAAAGAATTTCCCTTGGTGTTTATTGGGAACACTCAACCTTTCCTCTATCTGTCTTCATTGATGGATGCGCTTAGCCCAGCGGATAAATATGTCTTTCTACAAACCTTTACTGCTGATCCTCTAGACTGTGGTGCAGGTGTGCGCGCCTGCGAGATCAAGTGTGCCGTGCCCGGCTGCGAGGAAGCGCGTGTACGTTTCATTGGTCGCTTAATTACAGATGTTAATAATATGCGTCATTACGAAGGTGTTGTAGTGCCTTCTAGTCATTGGCTGGCGAACCCTGGAATAGAAACTAGCAACAGCGTATTGCGCACTCTTTTTTCTGAAAATCCCATCGCGAGCTTAATGACAGACGCCAAAGGTGTTCTATTGCAGGCGAATGCTGCCTTTGAAAAATTATTAGAGCTCAACTCGCGCAAAATTAGCACCGCTATTGGTCGCTACAATCTCTTGCAGGATAAACAGTTGCAGGCTTTAGTGGATTTTCCGCTGCTGTTGGAGAAAGTTTATCGCAGCGGAGAAACCTTGAGTGTCGATATAAGTTATTCACTCAATACTATAATTAAATCTTTTGCAGCAAAACAGTTTGATCTTGGTGAGCGAAAAATTAGCGTGCGTGCGTGCTTGTTGCCCATTCGCGATAGATATGGCGACGTAGAGCGCGTGCTGATTCAGTTGCAAGACCGATCTAGTGAAGAAAATGCGTTGCAAGCGTTATTAAAACAACAGCGCGAATTGCAAGAAAGTGAAGCCAGCTACAAAGCCTTTATCGCCAACAGCAGTGAAGCGATTTGGTGTTATGACATGGTGCCGCCCATTTCGCTGGATTACCCCATTGAAATGCAGGTAGATCTAATGGCGGAGCGCGCCTCATTGTCGCAAGGCAATAAAATGCTGGTCACTATGCTGCGCGCGAAATCGCTGCAAGAACTTCTTGGTATGGGGTTGCGTGAAAGTGGTTCAACGCGTTATGCGTTTGATTTGCAGTATTTTGTAAAAAACAATTACCAAATGAATGATCACGATATTATTCGTGAAGACAGCAAAGGCCGCCATTTTTATTTTCAAATTTCCTGTGTGGGGGTGATTGAAAATAATTGTTTGACCCGTGTATGGGGCACTACTAAAGATGTTACTGTAGGCAAGCGTTACCAGCAGAAACTGGAATATATTTCGCTACATGATTCACTTACAGGTTTGCCTAATCGCGCCAATATTTACCAAGAAATCGAGCTTTTTTACGCAAGTGGTGGTGATTCGCTCGGCGCTTTATTGTTTATTGATTTAGATCGTTTTAAAGAAATTAACGATACGCTTGGGCATCAAGTGGGCGATCGTTTGTTGCAATTAATTGGCCCCCGCATCGCCTCGGAAATGAGTGAAATTAAAGGCACTGTCGCGCGTATGGGTGGTGATGAATTCGCGATTTTCTTGCCGAGTATTCGCAACCAACAACACGCTGTAGTATTTGCGCATTGTATTTTAGATGCGCTGCGCTTGGAGTTTGATCTTGAAGTGTTTTGTGCGGAAATTAGCGCGAGTATTGGCATAGTGTTAGCGCCTACACAGGCTGCAGATGTAAATGAGTTGATGCGCTTTGCCGATGTGGCTATGTATCACGCCAAAGAGCAAATGTCGGGGATTGCAGTTTACAAGCCGGAGATTGATCCGCATTCGCCCAAGCGTTTGGCAATGATGAGTGAATTGGGCCGCGCCATTCGCGAAGATCAATTGTGTTTGTATTACCAACCTAAGGTTAATTTAGAAAACAAAACTTTTTATGGGTTTGAGGCCTTGCTGCGTTGGAATCATCCAGAGTTGGGTTTTGTACCGCCCAATGATTTTATTCCTATTGCGGAGGTCACGAGTTTAATTCATCCGCTCACGGCGTGGGTGCTGGAAAAAAGTATTGCGCAGTGTTGTCTGTGGCATTCCCAAGGCTTGAATGTAAGCGTGGCGGTAAATTTATCGGCGCGTAATTTGCTCGATGAAAATATGCCAAAACTCGTGCGCACTTTACTGCAAAAATACTGTTTGCCTGCGAGTGCGTTGGAGTTGGAGATTACGGAAAGCTCCATCATGAGTGACCCCCCACGTGCTATGCGAGTGTTGCAACAATTGCATGAGTTGGGTGCGCAATTATCTATTGATGATTTCGGTACGGGTTATTCGTCGCTCGCCTATTTGAAAAAACTGCCGGTGCAAACGCTCAAAATCGACTACTCGTTTATCCGCAATATGCTGGAGGATAGGCAGGACGAGTTGATTGTTGAATCCACTATTCATTTGGCTCACAGCCTCAGTCTTAGAGTGGTAGCCGAGGGGGTGGAGAATGCGGCTTTGATTGATCGTTTAACTCATATGGGTTGCGATGAAGCTCAGGGTTATCACATTGGTCGCCCTATGGCGCTGGCGCAAATCGATGAATGGATGGCGGAGTCGGTGTGGACGGATTCTCATTAACAGTCTTTATTTAGCTAGCCAGACCTGCTTTATTTAAATAGCCCTTTCGCCACCTGCGGCTGTGTTTTGCAAGGATCAATAGGTGGTTTTAGGTTCCGTTCGAAAATGCTTCCTCTTTTAGAGAAAGTTTGCAAAAAGTGCGTAAAAAGAGGCCGACTTACGCGCAAATTTCCCTTATACTGCCGCACTTTACCAGCCATAGCTGCTATTTCAGATTAATAGTGGCTAAACCAGATTAATAAGGCCGCATCTTCATGTTCATCAAATCCTTGCGTGGAGTTTTCTCTAACGATCTTTCCATCGACCTCGGCACCGCCAACACCCTGATTTATGTGCGTGGCCGCGGTATAGTTCTTAACGAACCTTCCGTAGTGGCAATTCGCCACCACGATGGCCGTAAAACCGTAGAAGCGGTAGGCATTGAGGCCAAGCGTATGTTGGGCCGCACCCCCGGCAATATCACCGCTATTCGTCCATTGAAGGACGGCGTGATTGCAGATTTCCAAGTGACTGAAAAAATGCTTCAGCACTTCATTAAAAAAGTTCACGAAAACAGCTGGTTCAACCCAAGCCCACGCGTCCTCATCAGTGTTCCCTGTCTCTCCACCGAAGTTGAAAAGCGTGCGATTCGCGAATCGGCAATCGGTGCTGGTGCACGTGAAGTACGTTTGATTGAAGAGCCTATGGCTGCTGCAATTGGTGCAGGTTTGAAAGTAGCTGAAGCTAGCGGTTCAATGGTGGTGGATATCGGCGGCGGTACTACTGAAATCGCGGTTATTTCTTTGAACGGTGTGGTCTACTCAGATTCTGTACGTATCGGCGGCGATCGCTTCGATGAATCTATCGTCAACTATGTGCGCCGTAACTACGGCAGCGTGATTGGTGATGCGACGGCTGAACGTATCAAGCAAGAGATTGGCTGTGCATTTGCCGGTAGCGAAATTCGTGAGATCGATGTTCGCGGCCGCAACCTCGCTGAAGGTGTACCGCGTAGCTTTACTTTAAGTTCAGATGAAATCCTTGAAGCTCTGCAAGAGCCATTGGCGGGCATAGTTCAAGCGGTGAAAAGCGCGCTGGAACAATCACCACCAGAACTGGCTTCCGATATCGCTGAAAGTGGCGTGGTATTGACCGGTGGTGGCGCTTTGCTGCGCGATATCGACCGCTTGTTATCCCACGAAACTGGCCTGCCTTTTATTGTCGCTGAAGATCCATTGACTTGTGTTGCCCGTGGTGGTGGCATGGCAATGGAAATGAACGACAAACGCATTGATTTGCTATCGTCGTAATGATGCATAAAACGGTGGCAGCGGCCACCGTTTTACCTTTGCGGGAGGCTTGCTTATCAAACCCTTATTTTCAAATAGCACATCGGCTAGCGCACGGGTTGTGGTGTTGCTTATCGCCATAGTGGCGCTGATTTTGGTGGGCATCTATACCCCTTGGTTGAAGCCTATTCGCCAACAGCTCAACTTTCTTGCTGTTCCCTTCTACCAAGCGACTGACATTCCGCGCCGGATTGGCGAGTGGGGCAATGGCGCGTTTGCCTCTGAAAGCGATTTGCGCGCGGAAAATGAACGCTTAAAAATAGAAGTGCTTATCTACCAGCGCAAGCAACAACAAATGGCGGCTTTGGCTGCTGAGAATGTGCGCCTGCGCCAGCTGTTGAACGGCAAAGATATGCTGCAAGATAAGGTGCTGATTGCCGAGTTAATTGGCGTATCCCCCAATCCGCTCAGTCACGTGGTCATGATCAACCGCGGCAGCCGCGAAGGGGTCTATGAAGGTCAACCGGTATTGGATGCCTTTGGCTTGATGGGGCAAATCGTTGAGGTCGATGAAGACACTAGTCGTGTGTTGTTGATTTCAGATTCTACTCACGCCATCCCTGTGCAGGTTAACCGCAATGGTGCTCGTGCTATTGCTGAAGGCACCGGTGATTTGAACCAGCTAAGTCTGCGTCACGTCTCTATTAATGCCGATATTCGCGAAGGCGATATCTTGGTGAGTTCTGGTCTCGGTGAGCGTTTTCCGGTGGGTTATCCCGTTGCCGAAGTGACCCAAGTGGTACGCAATTCCGGTCAGGCCTTTGCGCGTGTTATCGCTCGCCCCATGGCGCGTTTAGATCGCAGCCGTCATGTGCTTTTAGTATTTGATACGCACACGACCACCCCTGATCCTGTGGTGGTATCTTCAAGCGCCTCTTCCAGTTCTTCTGCTAGCTCTTCACCGGCAGCAGCCAAACCATGATTCCGCAACGCTGGGATACTTATGTGGTAATTGTGGTCAGTTTTGCGCTGGCGCTCTTGTTGTCGGTCTATCCGCTGCCAATGGAGTGGCGCTGGTGGCGGCCTGAGCTCGTGCTGTTGGTGGCAATTTATTGGATCTCGGTTTTTCCTCTCACCATAAGCTTGTTCTTTCTCTGTTTTATCGGGCTCTATCAAGATTTGCTGGAAGGCGTGCCTTTTGGGCAGCACAGTTTATCCATCGTTATAGTGGCCTATATCTGTATTCTCTCTTATCAGCGTGTGCGCAATTTCGCCCTCTGGAAAGAGGCGTGCTGGGTATTTGTATTGGTGGGGTTAGCGCAGTTGCCCGGAAATTGGGTTCAGACCATGGCGGGGCGGCCTATATCGGGTTTGTTATTTTTAGCGCCGGCATTTTCCAGTGCCTTAATTTGGCCCTTGTTGCGCCTAGTATTAGATCGCTTGAGTCGACATTATCGTATTATCTAATGATTATAAATGTATAACATTTTCCGTTCAGTAGGAGTTCATGGGTGAACCCGCAACATTTACCTTCGCTCTACTTGGCATCTCAATCGCCGCGCCGCCGCGAGCTCTTGCTACAAATTGGCGTATCGCATCACGTTGTCAGTGCTGATGTTATAGAAGTGCCGCGTAAGCAAGAGTTCCCTAGTGATTATGTGCAGCGATTGGCGCGCGAGAAAGCCGAAGCGGGTTTAGCCTGCGTTAAGCGTCTAGCACTTGCACCAACCCCAGTGTTGGGTGCGGATACCATTGTTGTTATCAACAATGAGATTTTAGAAAAGCCCCAAACCCCAGAACACGCAGCTGAGATGCTGCGCAAGCTAGCAGGCACGACGCATCAAGTGATGACCGCCGTGGCTATGGTTGCAGATAATAAGTGTGGGATAAAACTTTCCGTAACTGACGTGGTCTTTCGTGCGCTCTCAGAGCCAGAAATTGCTGCGTATTGGGCATCTGGCGAGCCATGCGACAAAGCGGGCGGCTACGCGATACAAGGTTTAGGCGCTGTGTTTGTGCAGGAAATTCGCGGCAGCTATACCGGAGTTGTGGGCTTGCCGATTGAAAAAACGGTTTTACTCTTAGACGAATTTGCAGTGCCCTACTGGCAATAGTCCGATGTGTGATAACCCAATTGTGGCGATTCGCGTTGCAATAAATAGGCAGACAATTTCACATGAGTGAAGAAATTCTTATTAACGTCTCCCCAGTGGAGACCCGTGTAGCGCTGGTTGAAAACGGTGTAGTGCAAGAGCTTTACATCGAACGCAGCCACGGCAAAGGTTATGTGGGTAACATCTACAAAGGTAAAGTCGTGCGCGTATTGCCCGGCA